>Ga0222714_10000034_pt1 | contig 169750 bp, 214 predicted proteins | sample C33_3DmetaG_FD_165048 | JGI IMG/M metagenome (GOLD analysis project Ga0222714, IMG submission 165048) | Estuarine water microbial communities from San Francisco Bay, California, United States - C33_3D | ecosystem: Environmental > Aquatic > Marine > Unclassified | place: USA: California... | reverse complement strand
TAAAATATTCCCTCTTAGGGATACCTACATGTTGTTTGTACCATTTGTTATCTTTATCATGCCAGACATAGGGATCAGCAGGATCTTCAGTCCAACCAAACTGACTATAGTATTCTGGATCCTTTCTAAGAAGGTTAGCTCTGTGAGAGGAATGAAAGGTTTCGTTACCCAACCACCAAGGCATCTTAATTCTAAATACATCAAACTCTTCATATGCCATTGTATTATTCTTACCTCTAGCTATCCAGACGTTAATACTCTCATTAAGATATAACTTAAGAGCATCTTCGTAGCCTCTCCACATTACACAACAAGGATGATTAGTCCAGCCTTTATATGGAGTACCGTCCTTTTTTGGACGTCCTAACAGATTATTTAATATCTGAAATGTTTCAACTCTCTGTTTTCCTAGACGTTTATCGTCTAAACATTCGAGAGATTTTTTAAAATTTCTATAGGGTAGAAATGTTTGCATACTAAAACCTTTTAATTTTATAGCCTCTAGGAAGCTTAGTTAATATCAATAAGATAAGAAAAAAACTGATAAGATACAACATTTTTACTGTTTAATTTACTAGGCTGTAAGGGATGGATTCGAACCACCACGAGGTCTTTAGCCAAAGGACATTGCATGCATTGTGGTCAACCCATTATCCTTTGTTTATCAGATGTTCCTCACCCCCGAGACAGGAGGGCATGTCTGCCAATTTCAACACCTTACAGTATATCACGGGTCCGGACGGTGGGGGTTGAACCCACATGTGACCAATTACCCTTTCTGCGGCGTATAAGACCGAGGGGATACGTCCGGGTGTTGATCTATAAGGACTCGAACCTTAAATTACAGAACCAAAATCTGTCGTGTTGCCAATTACACCATAGATCAATGTGTGAACCAGGCAGGACTCGAACCTGCGACCGTCTGCTTAGAAGGCAGATGCTCTATCCAGCTGAGCTACTGGTCCCTGTTTTCTAGAGATTATTCACAGCAAGTATATTATCTATATCTTGCCTACTTTGAAAACCTCTCACATCTTCCTCACCCTCTACAAGGACCTCGAAGCTAATCACTTCTTCTGGATTATCAACAGCAGCTCTTATTCCGCCTTTACTATGACTGTATAAATTAGTTCCAGCTACAATGCTAATTCTTTTGCCATTATTACAAATAATAGCTGCTTGAATTGCTCCAGGTATAACTGGATGGTCGGTAAAACTTAAATTTTTAAATGTCATGTCTTTTATTTTTTTAGTACCTCGGGCCGGGGTCGAACCGGCACGGGCTCTACAGCCCACAGGATTTTAAGTCCGGCGTGTCTACCTATTCCACCACCGAGGCATTTGGTTAGGGGCCGAAGCCCCCTTCCAGGTTATGAACAATTATACTAATATTGAATTAATTTTATCTATCCTTACATTTTCAACTTTAACTTCACCATGAATAGTTTCAAGAGTTAAAGATGCTGATTTGCCAGATTTAGTCTTAGCAATAATTCTAGCTTTATTGATGTTTCGTACAGTCCAGTCCCATCTAACATCTAGATTGACAGGCTTAGAAAACTCTATACCGGTAGTTTCAAGAAGATCCATTTTTCGTTCTAGTTCGAACTGATTTTTATCTTCTGTAAGTTGTTTGATATCTCGTTCTAGTTTCCATACATTAGAGCTAGACTCTGAAATGCTTGTTTTAAATTCATCACGAACAGTATTGAACTCTGCAATAATATCGTCACTAAAATCAAGAATAACTTTAGCTACTTCACCACAGGTGATAAGTCTTTCTAATTCCCAAACTCCATTTTCACTAGTTGAGTACATAGAAGTCTTAATTTCTTCAAATTCACTAGTCTTCCAACTATCATCAATACGAATAGTCATTAATTCTTTATCGTAACTATATCCTTCTTTAGGACGAAGAACTTCATAAGAGGTACCCCAATTATGTTTAATGTAAACATCTTCAAGAGAAAACTCTCCTCCAAAATACTTCTGAATAATTTCAAAGTACTTATCTCCTCGAGCTTTTTCAAACTCTTGACGAACCTCATTAGCTTGTTCAAGCTGTGTTTCTAATTTGTTGATCTTGATATCAACGATTTGTGCTTTTGTCATAACCTTTATTCTTTTTATATAACTAAATATACGAACAATTACGCAGGGAGGCAACTATTTTTTGTAAAAAGTTAACTTTACTCCTGCTTCTATTAGCATTTCCTTGCTACGTTTAAATGATTCTATATAAGAAGAGGACTTTCTACTATCTTCGGGTTTTTCACAAAATAGCTGTGTAATGCCGGCATTGATAATTCCTCTAGCACAATCTGCACAAGGAAACCAGTTTGATAAGTACATTGTAGTTCCTTTAGTAGATGCTCCTATCCTAGCAGCATTATAGATTGCATTTCGTTCTGCGTGTTCAAACCAGAAATATTTTTCAGGCTTTTCTTGACGATGAGCTGCATTATCATCTAAGCCTCTAGGGAAGGAATTATAGCCTGTAGAAACTATTTCATTATCTACTCCTACAATTACAGCTCCAATCTGAGTATTGATATCTTTTGACTTAGTCTTAACTGTATTGGCTATATTCCTGAAATATTCTTCCCAGGTTATCATAGTATTGTTCTCTTTTTCTGAATGCTATTTCTGTCTACCCAGATTACCAGAGCGTCTCTTGTTCCGGAAAACACTTCTGTAAGTTCGTGGGTTGTTTGAGTATCAAATATAACTGTGTTACCTTTTTCTCTACCAACAATTTTATCTCTAACTACTAAATTACCTCCAGTATAATCGTCTGATTCACTCAATTGAATAATTACAGTAGCAGCCCTTTCAGGACCGTCTACATGCTTAGTAAAAAATCCTCCTTTAAAGTATCTAACAAATCCTATAAAAGAGTTCTCTAAATGAGCAATATCGAAAGGCTTTAATCTGTCAACAAGCAGGTCATAGAGTTCTCCTGTTGGCTGTCCCATATCACATTGATATGATATTCTGTCTTTTTCGTTGATTTTACCTTTTCTAGTTAGTGCATCTTCTTTAGTAGGAGCATATGCAACACCACTTTGTTCATATTCTCCAGCCTTAGTCAAAAGCCAATCACAATCTTCTTTTGAAAATAAAATAAGTTCTTGTTTCATTATCCAAAAATTTCTACTCTAATATCCTCTTTCATTTTATAGTCTAGCAAGCTTAAATAATCTCTTCCCTCATCAATCATCTTTGTCCAACCACAAAAATAAAAAAGTGGTTTTTCATCTAAAATAGTAAGTTCAGGTAAGTAAGCTGTATGTACATAGCCGTTATGACCAGACCAGAGTTCCTGAGATAGGCAAGGTACATATTCAAAATTAGGAAGTAGTTTTTCTAATGCTTCAAACTCTTCTCTATAGAGTAAATCCTTTTGAGTTCTAGTACCAAAAAATAATTTAATCTTTTTAAAAGGAATATTATTTTCGGCAATATGATTAATCATAGACCTAAATGGAGATACTCCAGATCCTGTGCTAACCATATAAATTTCTCTTTCTGTTAAATCATCAGGAAGAGTAAATATACCCATTGGTCCTCTGTAGACAAATTCATCTCCTACCTTAGCTTCTCCGAATAGGTATTCTGACATAGCTCCTCCTTCTAGGTATGTAATGACAAGTTCAAGCCTGTTAGTGCCGTCAGGCCATGATGCAACAGAGTAGTTTCTAATTACTGATCCTTCTTTACCGGGTTTACTTACTAACTGAATTAGCTGACCGGGTATAAAGTTTAATTGATCATACAATGGATCTTGAAAAATAAACCTCCAGTTGCGTTCTGTTACCTTAATAATCTCTTCAAGTACTAGTACATTCATAGAAATAATTCCTCTAACATATATTTAATAAAATTGTAAATAAAGATTAACATACTCACAGGCCAAAGACAAATTTGATATGCTCTATCCCTGGCTGTAAAAGGTTCTCCTGCTTTACCCGGTACTTTGCCTACAACAGTGTATTCAATAAAGGACATCCAAATATATCCTATTGCAAAATAAAGCAAAGTAAGCTGTATTGATTGTAGTATATTCATTATGTTAATGTAAGGGTTTAATCTGTTTTAAAAGTTTTAATCCAAATTTATATTGCCCATCCCAAGACCAATGTCCATCTAAACTCTTTCCCTTTGTGGCATATTTTATAGTTTCAAAATTAGGTGCTTCATCTGCTACAGACCACCATAGGTAGTTAATTCCTAAATTTCTAAGGTGTTTGCCTAGTAGGTCATATCTATGCTTGTAATACATAAACCATCCTTTATGAGCTTTTAATTTAACATTTGCTATATAGGCTTGGGTGCTTACAAATGCATCTCCCATGTAGTGCAAGAACTCTTTCACATACTCATCCTGAAACCACTGTGGGAATGTTTGATCTACTCCTACATTAATTCCTCCTACTCTATTTAACCAAGCTTCTTGACATGAATCTTTAATCCTGTCTGGGGTAGAAATAATAAACGGTGTTCTTTCCATAAATGTCTGGCCTACAATTACTAAATCTCCTTTTTCCATTCTGTCTAAACTTTCAAGTAAAGTCATAAAGATCTCAGAATTACTCCATCCTTGTCCAGCATACACTAGCCTATTTTCATAACCTAATTCTTTTTGAATATACTCATGCCATAGAAGTCGATTATTCTTATTTTCTATATATACAGGATCATAAGTACCATCGCATCTACTAAAACTATCTCCAAAAATATGCAGTGTTGCCATATTATTTTACTTTCCAGAATACCTGAATACAAATTAGAAGTACACAAAGAGATAGACTTACCCAAGTTTTTGCATTCATACCTTCGTTAAAATGGTAATTAATTAAAAGAGCATATAGTAACATACCTATACTAAAGCCAATAAATCTAGCTGGCCAGAGCAATCCATCCATACCTTGTACTGTGTATTTTGTTCCCCATATGTAGAAGAACGATAGAATAGCTCCGCACAATGCTACTACTATTTCATTATCTCTAAACCAAGACGTTTTTAAAAACTGTCCGTTTAGTTGGTAAAAGGTTAAGAAATGCGCTATAAAAAAAGTCAGCATTCCTAGACCTAGGTCTCCAATTCTAAGCATAAATTAAAATCCTTTCTCCTGTGTTACCGTTTTGTAACTTTCGTTTAATTACTCTCCCTTTTGGTTTCCTAGATAACCTTTCATAATTATAATTATCTATTTGAATATTATAACCGGTGATTACTAAATCAACAACCTTGGCATTAATTTTTGTACTAGGTACGTAATATAATTCTATCATAACTTTTTTATTTAATTTAATATACGAAAAATAATTTTAAGATCAAAGTACTCTTTTAAATTTTCCATTGACTAACTTCCATCTAGCTTTAGATATTCCATCATCAGCAAAGTAATAAGTATCTCCAAACTTATCTGTGGAAATGTTAAACCAATGAACCCAAGTCTGACCTAACTGGTCGCAGTTGTTTCCGCAGACATACTCATTATCTTCTATGTACGTATCAGTAACATCTAAGACTTCAGTGTCAGTAACTTTTAGTACTTGTATGTACCATCCTCTCCAATGTCCTTTTGGGTGGTTCTGATCTGTGGCTCTATCGACTAATATTTCTAAAGTACCATCTCCGTCTAAGTCTATAAAATCAGCATCAAGAAAGATACCAAAATTATCTACATGAGGAATAATCTTTTTAGGTCCTCCAATATTAGCAATCCAGGATTGGTGTCTATATACACCTGGAGGTTGATACATTGTTCCTGAACCATAAATAAATTCTATGATTCCATCTCTGTTTAAGTCTGCTAGTTCCAAAGTTGTAGGATCATCCTCAGTTTCGATTGGGAAGGGTTCAACGTCAAAAGTACCATCACCTCTATTACGCATTAATGCCCATCTAGGAAGTACTATGTCTAAATCTCCATCATTATCGATATCAGCTGAAGAGCCGTGATGGTATGAACCTGCTGCTTCTGGGTATGTTCTTCTATCGTAGAATCCTTCTGCATTACTCATAAAAATTATAGGAGCATCTTTCCATGATTCTGTTGATTGACCGGTTTGGTCGTCATGTCCAGAACCAACGAATACTAAATCTGGTTTTCCGTCTAGGTTATAATCTCCTATAAAAGATCTTGCTCCAAAATTAGGACCTACATGGTTCATATACTCTGGTCTAGTATCTAATACTAGATTACCATCAGCATCTCCTTTAAAGAATTTAAATTTACGTCTTGTAGATTGACCAGCAAATCCTGCTGTGTAGTCTGAGTCTCCGGTTACAGCGTCTAGATATCCATCATGATCATAGTCTACTACTAGAAAATCTATAGGGGGTCCCCAATCAGGTCCATTAGGAGTTACTGAGTGATAGTACTTTTTGTGTATCATAGGAAAGTCTAGCTTCCATGATGGTTGATTGTAGTTGATAAACCTATCATAACAGGTAATACAATCGGTAGTTACTGGAAGTATTGGTTCCAGAAAGTTCTCTTTCTCACATCCTAGTAAGGCAAGAGTTAGTAAAAAATATAACCTTTTCATTTCCATTATTTAATTTGTTTAATATGCCAGTCTTTTCTAGTTGAAATAAAGTACTCAGATTCTTTTAAGTCACTATAGTTAAGCTTCATATGCTTTAACTGTTTAGAGTAACTAGATTTTATATCTATAATTTGAGACGGGTCAGTAAGTTCGTCATTAGAATACTGTCTAAATTCAAATAATCCATGATCATTAAACCAGTTGTGCTTTATCATAGAAGCTACAATATCTTCTTTTTCTCTATCCATAATAACTACTAAAGCACTATCTTGATACTTCTTAATATAGTGTAGTAGAGCAGGACATTGAATTACACATTTTTCATCTGAGTTCATTATATTGTCAAACTCTTCAGTATTATGAGCATGGAATTCTATCTCATCTACAAACCTGTACCCTAATGCCTTAGCAAGAGTGTATGCAGCTATAGTAGTACCTGATCTCTGTACTCCTGATACTAGAATTTTATCCCAGTTAAGTGATGCTGCAAGTACTTGTTGATAGGATGTTATTCCCATGGTCGCTTATTTAAAGGCTCTCTTCCTATATTTTGAAGTTGAGAGGGTATTCTTAAAATATCTTGAGAGAAATATAATGTCTCTCCTTGAGTAACTTTAAAACCTAAGCTTGGATCTTCTTTAAAATCTTGTAAATGAAAATCTAAAGTTCTCTCCCATCCGTTTATCAAAAACCAATCAAAGAGTCTTCTAGCTGCTTCCGGTTTAATAATATACTGATCGCATCTAAATGCTTTACTGATAATGTGTATATCGAAGTCTTGTTTAACTAATTCGTTCCAATCAAAATCAATAGGATCGAATGCCCAAAGGTCGTCTTCAAATATAGCATAAGGTTCATTTGTAGCAAAACATTCTAACCAAAGCATCATATGTCCTAAGTTACAGGACATTACTCCTTCTTGATTACAATCATGATCCCAATAATCAGCTTTCCGGAATAGATGAGCTGTTAGAGAGTTTTGAAGCAGGTATCGATAGTCGATGTTATTAAAAACTTCTATTTCAATACCTTGCTTCTTAAACTGCTCGACAGAATGCTGCTTTCTAGCAGCATCTGCCTGCCTGTTTATAATTTTGAATTTCAAATCAGAGTAGTAGCTAGTTGGAATAGCTCCTTATTAACCTTAAGATCCTTTTCAAAAGATTTGATCTTTCTAACTTTTCTAACTTTTGCTCCTTTTAGAGCAGCATGAAACTCACCTTGAGTAATCTTCTCTTGGATAACGTTGAATACTTTCCAAAGATTATCTCCTTGGTCAGCCGTTCTTTTAGGCTCAAGAATATCTTCGATAGTTTCAGCATCGTAGTTAAACTCTTTAGCTTTATCGCTATTAGGTTTAATACCTGCTCTAATGAGCATAGCATCGATAGCTAATTGCTCTTTTTCTTCTCTGGTAAGAATTCTATTTTTCATATCATTCAATACCTGAACTTTGTTAGGCAAATCGTTAACAGCTTGGTTAACTACTGTTCTAAGTTCATCAAATGTATATCCTTTATGTTTGATTTTAAAATCGCTAAACTGCTCATCAGCAACTACTAGACCATTTGAACAAACTAATCGAAATATACCAACACTAAACTTAAATGCTTGCATACCATCATGACTGTTTGTCATAATAATTCTAGGGTAGGCATCATCTCCATCTTTACCTTTGATCATAATCTCAGGATTTTGGAAGGCAATCATATGCTTAGAGAAGATAGTAGACTTACCTCTACTTGCCCTTTGAGCAGCCTGGACTGGTAGCCATCCTAGCTTTTCTAAGTCATTTACTATTGTTTCAGTATTTACAAATAAATACTTACCGCTAACATCAGGGTTAGTAGGTTTACTAGCAAATGCTAATGGACAGGCATCTCTTAATTGTTCTTTACTCATGTAGTTTTGAGTATCGGCGAAACTTAACATAACATCGTTTGACATAACTTTTATTTTTAATTATTGATCTTTTAACTTACTTAAATATACGAAAAAAAACGCAGTCAGGCAACTTTAGAACAAACTTTTTTTCTTGTTCATGAAAGTTTTTGTGAAGAGTGGATTACCTGTCAGATTCTCATATGCTTTTTCTCCATCAGAAAGTTGATAGGATTTATTACTTAGAGCATCTATCTTTCTATAATGTTCAGTAACTTTGAAAAGTACCTCTTCGCCATACTCTTCTAAAATAGTTTGAATAATCATAGACTGCCACAAAGCAAAGACTTTATTTGCTCCTCCTATATGGGCATATTTGACTCTAGATAAGTTTATGTTCTTAAGTAAATCTTCTTTTGTATTAATTTCAGTAACTTTTTTATGCCAGTCTAGACATTCTCCACATGCATAGAAGTTCTGGAATACAAAAGGAAATTCTGGTATTTGTAAGCGTTGTTTATTAACTTCCTCTTCTGATGTTCCTAGAGCTGGAACCGTGAATGGGTCTTGTTCAAACATAAATGGAGAACCGGCAGGGTCTTTCTTTTTATGGTCTTCTAATGCTTGTCTATACTCTTTGCTCATAGCCTCTAAGTACAACGGAATAGTTAACTGCTCTATAAAGTTAGAAGCCAACCAGTTATTGTGAAAAATCTTTTCGTTCTTATCTGCAATTTCCATTGCTATCTTTGTAGCAGCTTGAAAAGTCTTATAATCTTTAACCGCTATAATATTCATATTAGGAATATTGTTAGGGTCTATTAAGTGACTTGGATAGCCATCTGGTAGCCAAGAGGTATTGTAGTATGCAAGTAGATACGATTCCATCAGGTTATGAAACCATACATCCTGTACAAGAGCATTAATTGCTTTGTGCTTTAACTTAGGAATAACTCTATCCTTTTTCCAAAAGCCATTGTTGGGCATATCAGGATGAGAAAATATAAATGGAGATTTCTTACTATCTATGTCTGGTTTTTCAAATACTAATGTATCTAAATCATAATGGATGAATGGTTCTTTTTGATCCATGAACGTTCTTAACTTGGCAGCGGCAAAGTAATTAGCTTTCTCTCCGTCTATTGAAGTATTATATTCATACGGAAAGTCCATACTTGAAAAAAGGTTGGCTAGCTTTTCAGATGTATACAATGTTACATTTCCATAAAGCTTTTTAAGTTGAAGAGAGCTTAGTAAAGCTAAGTAAGCATACTCTTTTTCTATAATTGCTTCTGGTTGTAGAAAACTATTAAATGGAATATAACTCTGAACTACTTTCATAATGTTTTTGCTGCTTCTCTTAATTTCCAAGTATCGATAGCTTTATCAACACAATTATTATCATGGTAAAAATTTAAACAAGAATCAAGAGATCCGACCCATTCAACTTTTGGAAGTGAAATCTCATAACATAGGTCATAATCAGCAAATGTGATACTAAATACCTTAGCAGTACTTTTACGTTCCGTAATAGCTAGTTCTATTGCTTGAACAATAGCATCTGTAACTGCTTCATTTTTCTTATTGAATAGCTGTTCAAATTCCTCTGTAGTATTAAAATTTAGTTTTTTCATTAACCTCTTTGGTTAGATATCTTTCTTGCTTGTTCCCAAATTGCACTCTTCTCTAATGAACCTGTGTCGGAATACTCTACGACTGTATTAGTACCCCAAGCAAAGACTGGACCGTAGTATTCGTAAGTTACCATAGGAACATTTACATTACCGTGCTCTACATATTCAGGTTCGGTAATTCGTCTAGGCCCATTAAATGATCTAAAATCCTTACAAGTTACCCTGTACCATCCTCCTAACTCAGAGTTATAAATCTCTAAGCAACCAGCCATATTATAATCATTGATCAGATTAAGTTGCTCTAGTCCTCTTTTTTCTGCCATAACCTTTAATTTTAACTTACCTAAATATATGAATAAACTCTGAGGATTCCAACTGATCTATAATAATTTTTGCTATTTCTTTTTGACCACCTAGGTCGTAATGAATACCATCAAATTTCCTATACCTGAAAGACTGTCCAATATTATTCTCTAAAAGGCCGTCTAGTAATAATAACGGTCTAAGCTCAAGTAAATAAGGATTATATTCTGGATTATATAGCTCTTCTGGAAAGTCAAATGTATGAAAGTAAATAAAGATTCCTCCTCTATTTTCTACAAACTCTTTTATAAGAAGAAGCTGTGAAGCAAAATAAGGTATTGTGATATTTTTTAACTGACTTTTATTAGAGTGGTTAAACGTTAGATCAGAGAAAATAGGTAAAATACCTCCTACAACTAAACAATCTTTTAAATCATCGTCGCTGTGGTAATTTAAAAATGGAAGATATTCTCCTATAGACTTAAAGTTATTAGAATAGTTTTTAAATGGAACCTTAAAGTGTTCTGCTACTCTTTTAGTCCATCCGTTTTCCTTTCTAGTCTCTATTACGTACTCACTATTCTTAACAAGCCTAGGTCCATAAAATTCGTTAAAATCTCTAGCTAGCTGACTAAAGTCATTTACTTCTTTTCTAAGTCTAAGCTGCCAATTGTTCTGTTTAAAATCATTTGGTAATGCTCCTAATTTAGGAAACATTCCGGGCCATTCAGCTCCATCACCTCTTGTAAATGTATCCCCTAAGAAGATAATCTTTTTTACTGCCATTTATAAATCTAAGTTATAACCAGAAAACTTAACCATGTAAGAAGTCATTGAAGTTCCAAAACCGTCTCTGAATTCTTTTCCTTTGTTAAAAAACTTTTTAACATTACTAACACCGGCTAGATGTGCTGCTGCTAATATTCCTGATTCTGTTATTTCTATTCCATGAACTATTTCACCATCATACTCTTCTATTAATTTACGAAGTTTATTTTGATTATGCAACAGTAATTCTCGCATTGCATGCTCTTGAATGTGAGGAGAAACTAAAAATTCGTCTCTAGTTCCTTCATATCCTAATGCTCTGAGGGTTTTCATACCAAACTGGTATCTTCCCATGTATCCAAATCTATTTACAGCTGTATAGCTATTGCCAGATTCTCTAAATCCTATTGCTTCTAGAAATGCATCATGACTTCTGTAGTCTTCAAGTATGTCTGGTGCTTCTATTTCAATATCTATTAATTCAACGGGTCTTGGTTCTAAAAAAGAAAGTATTTCGACTTTATTGAAACTTCTTGATATTGGTGTAAAGGCGACGATTAATCCAAAGATAATCATTCCTCCTCCTAATACGGATAAGTTTTTCATAATAGTTGTTTTTAATTAAAGAATTTTAAAAAGTCTGTAGAGATTGACTTTTCACGTAACTTTTCATTACGTTCATGTGTCTTAACCAGCTGGTCAGCCACTTTTCTTTCAAGAGGTTTTTGTTTTTTGAAAGTTGAAAGCTTGTTAGTTTTCTTCTTTGCCATATAAATAAATAGTTTTACAATCTAGAAATATACTCCTCACCGGAGTTATCTTCTTCGTCGTATAGTCCTAATTCTTTTAAATGAGCTATATGATGCTCATCTAACTCCCAATCAGGCTCATCATTACGTGTTTTAACGTAGTCTTCCATTGCCTCTGCTTGTTTCTCTTCAATAGGCGATGCTGCATACAGAAATGAACAATTATAGCAGAGAAACTCAAGGTTGTCTAAATGCCAATTTTTTTTGTTACCATCTTTAAAGCTAAGAATAACAGGTACTTTAGCATCAGTAACTCTTCTTTCTGAAAAGTCACAGGAAGCACATCTCTCTTCAATCATGCCTTCGAATATTAGTCTTCTTTTGATATCCTGAGCATCGAAATGTTCTATCGGAACTCTACCTTCCAATAGGTCCATTAAAGGAATCTTATCTTTACCTTTTAGAGCAAATTTAGGAATACCTTTTCCTTCTTGATTTTTATGAGCTTCTAATAAACTAACTCCCTCATCGTTCTTATACATCTTAGCGTACTTCTTATAATGATCATAAGACACACGAAGATATCTGGCTGCTGCCATATTAGAACGGGTTCTTTTCATAGCTCGTTCTATATCTTCTTTCAGTATAATTTTTGAGGGTCTAGCCATTAATCGTAATCTTCGAGTTCATCATCAAGAACTCTATTGATACTTTCTTTTAGGGATTGTGATACTGCTGTATCATCTTCCTCATCCCAATTTTGCATTTCTAGTAAGGTTTTTTTGTCGCCCTTATAGTATGCTTCCAGTTCAGCTATTCGTCTAGCTTTAGAAGCATCCATAATAATAAGATCGTTGTAAGTATGATCTCCAGTTCCTTCAACTGTGGTAATTCCAACTTTTTTCTCTACACCTGAACAATTTACACAGAAATTGTATCCGTATTGAGTTTTTCTAAGTTCTGGAAAGTCCTCACCGCATTTGGGACAAGGAATCATAGTAAGAGGTGTCTTCATATAACTTTTATTGATTTAAACATAAAGATAAGAAAAAAGAATCAGAATTCCAACTGTTTATGAAGATATTTCTTTGAGAACTTTCCAAACATCTTCTGGTGTTCTAAAGTTAACTTGAAGTTCTTTTTTATCTTTTTCTATTGTGATAGTACCGTCCCATTCTTTATCAGGTACTAATTGGTAAAGGTACATTTGAATTAATGCGCATTGCTCTTTACCAAATGTTATTTTAAATAAATCTTCTATAACTTGGAAGAAAGTCTCTTCGTACATTGTCATATCCATTCCGATTTCATCCTGCATGAAATCTCTCCTATCTTCAATCTTCTTAAGATTAGTAAGTATTCTAATAAAAGACGCTTTGTTCATACTCTCTTTATCAGGTGAAACACTTCTAATTCTATAACCTACTTTATGAATCGAATGTAGAACTTGTCTCAAAGCCTGGATTGGTTTTCTTGGTGCCATTATGTTCTACGTTTAGGTTGTAAAATATCTACACTGCCTCTGGTTCAGCTTCAACCTGACCTGGGTTTTGACCTGATAGAGCTTTTCTAATAATTCTATCGAAGTATTCTATATAAATAAAGAATCCTATAATTGTCTTATCTTTTAAGTTTCTATCTCTTTCAACTCTCATATCAAACTCACCTAAGCCTTTTTCTAATCGAGTTTCTAATTCAATAGCAATATCATTCTGTTCTGTGGGCGTGATAGAACCAAACTCAGTAGGAAGAAATTGAACCTTAACTCCTTTTTTCTGAGGGTCCTCATTCGTATCTACTTTCAAAATGAAAGAGTGTCCGGCAAAATTAATTTTTGCTGCTTCTGAAATGACACTTTTAATATAATTTTCTAATTTTTTCATCGAATACTGATTTATAATAAATAGCTAGCCGAAAAGCATCTGCTTACTATCTGTTGCGTTTTCGTCTATAATTTTTCTTTTAGCAATACTTCTATTTCTGATCCACTGATCCATACTCCACTTAATATTGTCTGTTTCAAAAACTACTTCTTCTTTCTGTCCATTGGAGTAAGTGAACTCAACTGTGTATTTTTTCTTCATGGTATTTAATAATTAATAACTTTAAATTGCCTAACTTAAACTCTCCAGCTGCTGGCTTACTGTTAGAGAGTATTGCTGATAGCTGTTGAATGTAAATAAAATCCTGTTGGGTTATATTATTACCGTCTACTTCTATAAATATATGGTTATTTTTTGAATGCTCCAACGGTAATACCTTTTCTTTTAAATTAACTACTGTTTTTGCCTGTTCTGATACGATGTACTCTTCGAATGCAAAATCAGTATATAGGGTATCAGCCCAAGGTTCAAGCTCAGTGACTAGGTTTATATTTCCATTTTTAAGAACTATACCTCTGTTATATCTAGGATAAATTATAGGCATTTGATATTCATCATTATGAATCCAATCGCCCCACTTACGAATATATTCTCTTCTACATCTATCCATCGTAGACCTATAATCAGAATTCTCTATTCCTACTCCTGCATTCCATCTATGACCTCTGCAAGTCATATGATAACAAAGAGCATCTCTGGATTGTACCATTTCGTATCCAGCTAAAATCCATCTATTGAATATATCTGAGTCTTCGTATCCATAAGGGGCAAATCTTTGATCATGTCCTCCTATCGATAAATGATCTTCTTTATAAAGCATCCATGGAGCAAACATGCCTTGAGTTGTGACATCTTTCTGCTCTTCTTTTTCTTTTAGTACAAATTTTTCAAAAGTATCCCACAAGAAATCTTTAGCTTCATCACCAAAATTTCTAACTATTTTCTCTCTACCTGCAGGATGAATCGGCGGTTCTATTCTGGTAGCACAAACTACTTTTCCTCTTTTAAGATGCTTGAGCATGTTGTCAAAGTAATTAGGTCCAATTATCATGTCTGAGTGTAGAATGGATACTATTTCTGTATCTGCTCTCCTCATTCCTTCATCGTACCAGTACGTGTGTCCTCGTCTCTGCTTTGAGATAATTACTTCTACATCATTGTATACATCATTGAGAAAGTATTCTGTTAGCCACTCTTTAGTACCGTCTGTGGAAGCATCATCTATGATGATCATCTTTGCTCCATTTCCATACTTTATTACGCTCTTGTAAGTATTCTTCAAGTGCTCTAATGTATTATGAGAAGGTATTATTACTGTATGCCGCATATCATTCCGTATGTATCAAACTCAGGGAATCCTCCCCATTTATCATAAAACTTTCTAGCATTAATTTGTTCATGCTTTTTTTGCCTTGCAGAAGTCTTTCCTTTATTTTCTTCAAGTCTATGTGAACCTCTAGCTCCAAAGTGCCATACAATAGAATTAACTGGCATAATGAATTCTACTCCATTCTGAAGCATTCTCCAAAAGAGGTCGTAGTCGTCCCAACTAGTAGGAGCAAACCTATCATCATTTCCTCCTGTCTCATCCCATACGCTTTTCTTCACCAGACCAGATACTCCTTCACCTTTGGGTATAGTAACATCTCTATTAAGGTCTATTATTACTTTGGCATAACCTAATAGAAGCTCAGCTTGAAAATCATTATAATATGCTCCAAAAGCTTCTTTAGGAACAAAGTGAGTACCCCACCTGTCTCGGTCACCAAACATATTCGGTTCTATACGAAACGAATTAACCCAAAGTTTTTTATCTGGAAACTGCTCATGTATTTTCATTAGTTCTAAGTCCCAATTTTCAGTGACATAAAAGTCTGAGTGAAGAAAGTTAATGTATTCTGTCTCTACATGTTCAGCACAAATATTCATTCCTGGTCCTATCCCTGATGGGTTAAGATCTTTAATGATAGGAGTTAAGTTAAACTTATCTTTATTTTCTATCAGCCATTCGTTAGTCCCGTCATCATTAGATTCATCTGAGTGTATTATAAATGGTGCATCTTTATAATAAGAATGTTTTCTAACCGATTCTACAGCTAGTTTTAGGTAATTTAAGTTTCTATATGTACTAATACAGTGTGTTATCATAATGCTGTTAAAAAGTTATTCATTGCAGCTATACTAGCGTCTGCATATTGTCTAAATACTTCATCATTTCTTGTAGCATCTGTTCCTACTCTCTTGTTTGGATGCTTGTAGTTATGTCCTTTTAGTCTAGAGGTAATACAGCACTGAGGTATATTATTAATTCTACAGAAATGCTCTAAGCAAGTATCCTCTCTAACAAAGTGCATACCGGGAGCTATGAATGGTGTTTGCATATTACCTGAAATACAGACTAAGCTTCCGTCAATCTTATGAGGTACTTGTTGTATTTTAATATCGCCTGATTCGTCATTAAACTTATCTAACTCTTTTTGAGTAATGTGGTCCTTATATTTTAGAGGAGCATCAAGTAATTCAATACAATCAGCTTTATGTTCCCCCTTACACTGACAAGGTTTAGAATAACCTTGAAGTCTTTCATGAGTAACTATATCCCAACTGTTGTCCCACATCGGCCTAGAGGCAAAAGTTAATATGTGTCTGGTTTTAATATCAACCATATCTAGGATTGCAAATAAGTCTCTAGGTACAATTGTATCAGTTTCACCCCAAACTGTATATTTAGCCTCTGGGTCATATACTTCTCTTCTCCAGTCAGCTATGTTATAGAATGGATGCTTATCTGTCTTAATTGTAATTTCAGTACTAGCATCCTTAAACAGAGGATGATTTAAATGTCTGCTAAAAAAACCATCAACATCAAAACCTGCTTGAGGCTTTTCTATATAAGTTTGTTTATTTAGACAAATCTTAACTCTAACATCTACTTTTGGAGCTGCTTTCTTTGCTGCTAAAATTGAATCCCAACACTCCTGTATCATGTTAGTTTCATACCACATATGATGTACTTGAATTAATATCATGACCAATTTGACTGTTTAATTACTCCTAAGTAATTTTGTTTAATATTCTCTTCTAATTCTAAACCTGTTCCGTTTTCGAAATTCCACATCTCTTTCCAGTGGTAAACTTTAAAGAAAGGTCCGCAAGGAATAATATCGATAGGTTTAGCAGCTAGCAAATACTCTCCGTATGTTAAGGTTTCTCTAAAATGAATATTAAATTGACCTTTCATTGCTAAGCAAAAGTTTTCTAGAGTTAAATTATTTGCTTTAAGGTAATGCTCTTCAAAATGATTTAATACTTTTGCAGACCATAAGTGAGGATTAGGTCCGTAGTCGTATATTTTATTTGACTTACCTCCAAATATTTGTCTATAAGCTCTTACAGCCTTAGCATAACCAGTCTCATTATAAACTCCATTCTTTAATACTGATTCATATTCTGCTACTTGTTTATTTTCGTGTATGATAGTATAAGGTACATCGTCATATGCTATAAAATCTGATTCATAAAAATCTTTGATAAAATAACAATCAGAATCTAGAATTAAAATATTAGATGCAGGTATTGCTTTATGAGCATAAAGCTTTATTAGCATCTGGTCTTCCCATCCAGAAAGGTTATGTAATGGAGTAAAAATATATTCATCAGGTATATAGGTATAATTTTCCTTACCGATAAATGAAAATAAAGAACCCGATTGGTCTCTGGGGCAGGAGATAAATACTGGTATGTTACTCTTGTTGTATTTGTGAATAGATTGAACAAGTACTTCAAGACGATTAAAGTCTCTACTAAAAGTCTTTATGTATATTGCTAGTTTATAATTCATCTAAAGTAACACGTTCAAATCTGCTATCTGCTGGGCTTGTATTAGATAATATACGAACTTTAATTTGTTTTTCCAAGAAGTAATCATACATTTCTTTTGTAGAGTCTATAGTCTCTTTCAATTCTTCATAATCGGGTCCTGATCCGGCATGGGTTTTATATAGACTTTGAGCATGTTCTTTGATCCATAAATCATCTCCTAACTTATGTCTAGGGTTATTTTCAAATTTAGACAAATCTCCTATATCCCAACCAATCGTTACTATTTCTTTAGCTCCTAGATGCATAGCTAGCGGAAAACCAGACTCATACATTATACCTGGACCCCATATTATTTTTCCTGTTGAGTAAGTTTCAAACTGAGAAAATCTTCTACTATATGCTGTAGTATTGTACATATCTACCCAAGGAGTAGAATAACAAGGTATTAGTATATCAGCAGGAGATTTCCACTCATTATTAATTCGATTGATTTCGTGAGGCATATTCATTGCTGTCAGCTGCCAATGTACAATCGTATCATCTGAATAGTATTCGTATGGTTGATAAGAGTAGCAGGACATTAAATGAAATGTAGCTACTTCTTTAACATAATCATAGGCTTGTTTACAAGCCAAGACAGGTTTACCTTTAAGTTTTTCAACTAACTTATTTCTATCTAAAGTAGTGAGAGAAGGACCAGGGGTAACTATATAAACAGTCTCACCTTTAAATACATCTTTGAGTAAGTTTATTCTCTCGTAACTATCTTGAGTTTTCTGTATTATTTTTTTCAACTCCATAACTGCTAAATCTGTACCATGCTCTTTCATGGAAATAATATAAAACCATTTTTGTTATTACTTCTACTCCTCCTATTGCCATTCCAATTTTAAGTGAACCTGTAATAATCCAGGAAAGAATCATCGTATCTATTGTACCGATAATTCTCCAAGTAATAGTTTTAAGTATGTGTCGTTTAACTGAAACCATTAAATTAATCTACTCTCTTCTTTTAGTTGTCTATATCTACCAGGGCCCCAAATGTCAAATAAATCTTCATATGCTTCTAACTTACCTCCTAGATTAGCACATACCCTTCTTAAAACTAAGTCATTAGCATAGATCTGGCCTATAGCCCAATTCATTTGTTCTTCAGAAATTTGCTCTCGCTTTATTATATACTTTTCATCGGATGTAAAGCCTTCCCTATCGGACATGAACCTATGGTATTCGTTGCCTTGGTTCATCCATGCAAAACTCTCTGCATGAGCTACTATATCTTCTCTATAAAGATATCTTACTTTGTCAAACTTGGAAGCAAATTCAATATAAAATTTTACTTTCTCATTAATATCCAATTCAGGAGGGTAAATAATATTCTGCTTTACAATTAACGGCATATTAGTATCCCAAGGAATTTCCGTTTGAATATCATTACTATTCTGATAAGGGTTAAATATACCTAAAGCCTTAGTCTCGTGGACCATTTGCTTAAACAAGGAAGTAGAACCAGTTCTAGGTAAAGCAAGAATTAATGTTTTCATAATTTTCCATCATTTCTCATCTGCTCTCTAATTTTAGTGGCAGAGATTTCTTTAATATTATCTGGAGGAATGTGTTCGATAACTTCATAACCTACTCCTCTTCCATAGTTAACCGATTCTATATCAGGTACTATGCTAATAAATATTTTACCTTCTTGAATTAGGTCAATAAGTTCTTTTTCTAAATTCATCAGTACTTCATGAGCAGTCCATGGTTGGTTCTCACTTGGTTCAACATCCCTAATTGCAATCCATACATTTTTTCCTTCTTTGAGTCTTTGGTCTATCAACCATCTATGTCCTGGATGCCAGGGTTGCCATCTACCGATATAAAGGCTAAATTTCTTCTTCATAATAGTGTTCTTTGAGAGAGATTGGAGCTATGCCTGAGTCTCTGAGTATATTAACTCCAATTGCTCTCTTTAGGTTAGGTGTATTTGGGTCTATGTCGTTAATTAAGTAGCGGGTTCCTCTTCCGATTCCCATTACTAAATGGTCGTACGGAATATTATTTATTTGTAATTCGTATTCTGTGTGTATTCTTAAATCGTTTGGCCGTGCTGTTGTTAGTACAATTGTGTGCCCTTCATCTCTTACTTGTTGTAAAAATAATTTAGACTTCTTGATAACTTGAGCATCAGAAGTTAGATATGTATCAAACTGTCTGTAGAAGAATATAGTGCCATCTATATCTACGAAGTAGGTATTCTTTTTTTCCATCTTGCTGCTATTAAGGATAATAATTTATTAAAACTCTCTTCAGGTTCATCGACTGTTGTATCAATGTCGATATAATTTCCTTCTGGAGCTATATATGCAATAGCTTTAAAATGGTCTCTTTCTCTAGCTTCAGAAGTATGTACATATATTTCTATAATTTCATCATTCATTAGAATCTTGAAATCTTCTCTTTGATCTATGTAAGGAGCAACTAGCGCTACAATTACATCTTTACCTTGATTATTAAGGTAGTGTGCAATTCGTTGAGCTGTGCTGACATTTTCTACTCTTCCTTTAATAGAATAGTCTTTATTAGAGAATAATGCTCTCATATCATCTCCATCTATCATAAAGGCATCAGGTTTAATTTTATGTAACATCTTAGCTAAAACGCTTTTACCTGCTCCCGGTTGTCCTGTAAACCAATAAATCATAATCCCTCTTTAAATAGTTTTTCTCCAACTGTAAATTGCCATTCATAGTCAATATCAAAAGCTTCTAATTCTGGCATAGTAAATAACTTTATTCCACCTGGTGCTTGAAAGTCACCCATAAATCTATTATCCTTAATAATATCTAATCTAGATGCATAGAGTACATGAGCTGCTTCATATGTTGGCTCTACTGCTTTAGTGTTCATAATCGTCTGATCTTCTGGCCATGGAGTAACTAAAGCACCTTCTTTATTCCAATAGTATTGTTTCTTTTCTATTACTGCAAATAAGTTCTCTTCCTCTTGAGCATTAAACTTATTATAAAAATCTCTAATTGTTTCTGGTTTAAGAAGAGGGTTACATCCTGAAACGAGCATTACATATTTGTATTCACTAGGAAGTTTATCATGCCATTCGTAAATCATCTGTAGAGAATTATCGTTGTTGGCTGATGCCCTGCTTCTACCAAATACATTTACTCCTTGTCTTTTAGCAATATCTACTAACTCAGGTTCATAAACAGAAGCCCATATATGCTCTTGTTTACTAGGAAGAGCTTGTTTAACTTTTGACAAAACTAAATCAAATAAAGTAGTACCTGCAAAAGGTCTAATCATCTTCTGAGGTACTCTTTGACTGTTAAGTCTTGATTGTACTATAATTGCTATGCTATCTAATGGCTTCATATACTTCTGGTCTTAATGGAAAATATTGCTGACTTATTCTTGTACCTAAATTATAATCTAATCCCTCTCCTAAGTTTTGTAATTTCTTACATGCTTTATTATGTGCTAATAGTTTGTAAGCATCTTCAAAAACATTAACATATGATAATTCATTACCATCGTAATCTCTTCTATGATCTGTATCTTTCAGACCTACATGCCCAGTAAAAGCATGCTTATTAGAAAAACTTTTATTAAACCCGTCATAGCCTACAAAATAGATATTTTTAGCATTAGTAACTTGTGCTAGTAAAATTAATCTAAGAACCGCTCCTGATTTCTGTGCAGGTCGATAAAACCATTCTCCCATATCTATATTCATTCCTGGTACGCCAAAACCAATATTTGATTCAAATTGTTTGAATTCCGGTTCTTTGTATTTTTGTCTATAGTGATCAAACTCATAGTATACAAACGGTTTATTATCTTTTAACTTTTTAATTAGTTTTGGATTATCTAACTCAGTAGTATAGGCAAGCTGATATAAGTCAATGTTCTGCTTACATACTCTATCATTCAAATAGAAATCATTACAGGTCCATATAAAAGTCTTATCGTCAATTATATTTTCCCATTTTCTATCTAACGTAGATGTTCCACCTCCGATGATTAAAATGTCTCTGTCTGTATATTTTTTTTGAAAGTTCATATTATCTTAATATAGTAAATTATCCAATAGAATCAAAATGTTTTTTAATCCAATTTTCATCTATTTTATGACAATCATTAATAAATTCATCTCTAATATCGTACCAATTTTCTAGGTATTTAGAATTAGGTTCTGTCATTTTAGCAATACATTCCTCAAGGATTTCAGGCCAATGTTCCTCTCTCATATCTACATCATAGTCTTTAAAACCATTAAGTAAGGAGAAGTCTCTAACTTTATCTTGTGAACTCAAATAAATCCCAGGTATGTTCATTCCCATAGTTATCATCTGTCCGTGACCTCTCATAGAGACTACGTAATCTGATTTAGGATATTGATATAAAAATTCATGAAACTTGTCAAAGTATTTATAATGTCTTAAAAATTCATACCTCTGCACTACTGGTTTACCAAATAGAAAATCATTAGCAGTATGAGGATAAGAAGGAGTATTCTCAAACCTCTTTATTAGTTGAGATAATCCATTCTCTCCAAAACGATGTATATTAATACCAGAGTTAACATTTATCGCTGGTTGAAAGCCTAAGTTAGTAACTGTTTGCTTTCTTTCTATTCCAAATCCATCTAAATGTAGTAGTCCTGGGTCTGGTACGACTTCAACTTTAGAAAGAGTTTTTTTATCTAGTTTAATCCAGTTAGCTAACTTTTCATATGATCCATCGTTTCTTACTGAGAAAGCTGTGGCATGATTTATAGTGTCTGTTAATGCTTTTTTTGCCTCTTCAGAGTATTCCTCTCCTCCTCTAAAGGTATTGACTCCCAAGCCATAGTAGTATATAGGTACTTTTATAAACTTTAAAGTCTCATGCCAAAAAGGCAACTTCCAACCGCTCTTCTTATTTTCATAACCACTGTATTCTATCAGGCCTCCGCCTCCAACTAGTATAGCATCTATCTTACCTACAAACTGGTTATAGACGCTTCTAGTATATTCTAAAGAGTTATCATGTCTCCAGAATGATTCTAAATTAACTTTATATACTCCTACCTCTCCTATGTACTTATTTAAAGAGTATTCTACATGAGCTAGAGCAATATTATCTCCAATGTTCCTGTCAAATACTCCTAAATGTAGAATATTCATTATCCTCTAAGTTTTTCCCTTACAGGTTTTTCTGATTCAGTTACTTTAATTATACCATCACCATAAGCTTGTTCTAGTTCTCTAATACCAGATACAAGTTTAAATAATCCTTGAGGTTCAACAGATGCCATGTGATCTGAGCCTTCCATTGTTCTATCTAAAGTGATATGTCTTTCTATAATTGAAGCTCCTAAGTAAACTGCAGCAACGGAAGTACCTAACCTAAACTCATGACCTGAGTATCCTATTTCAAAATCAGGATACTTATCAGCTAGTGTTTTAATAGCAGATAGATTCAATTCATTTATAGGGGCAGGGTAAGTAGAATTACAATGAAGTAGCCCTATTGGTTCTGTCTTTTTAAAGTAGAACTTAGCTTTTCTCAATGTGTCTACTGCATGATCAATTTCCTCCTCAGTCGACATACCTGTAGAGAAAATTACTCTAGGAAACCTTTTAACACATGCAGTTAGTAGTGCATCGTCGGTTAAGGAAGCTGAGGGAATTTTGATGAATGGTAAGTTGTACTGTTCTAGAAAGTCTACAGAATCAAGATCCCAGGGAGAAGCTGACCAGGCAATGCCTTGTTGCTTGCAGTAACGATCAATCTCATCATACTCTTCCTTGCCGAATTCGACTTTGTATTTGTACTCAAGATATGTCATATCCACTCCTTGCCAGCTTCTCGGTTTGTTCTTTTGTGCCTCTGGCACACAAACGTCCGGGTTCCTTTTCTGAAATTTTACAGCATCACATCCAGATGCTGCGGCAATATCAATAAGCCTCTTTGCTATATTAATATCTCCTTGATGATTAATTCCAATCTCGCCTATAATGTAGGTTCTTTTCATTTGTATGGTATTTTAATAACTACTTTTTCTACTTCTTCTTCTTCGTCTAGAGCTAAACCTGGGATGTGTAAATCTTCTGGGTATAGAACTAAAATTTCATATGGTCGTAGGATAACTTTTCGTCCTGGAGCAATCGGTTTATATAGAGCATAGTCCTTCTCTTCATCGTATTCCTGTACTAACTCTACTTGATCTTTTGTATATACTTCAACTACTTCTACTCCTTTAGTTACGTACTGTATATCTATATTCTTAATATGACCCTCAGCTAAAGAATCAAATCTTTTCTTTTTAGTAATATAAATCTGACTCATTATAGCTCTTCTATTCGTTTACTTTTATCACAAATTAATAAATCGTATGCAGGCTTTTGACCTGTGATCAAATTATGATATTTACATCCCCACTCATCAAGCTGCTTTTTAGTAACATCATACCAGTCTATTCCGGAAAGAGTACCTCTTGCAGTCCAGTAAGTGATCTCATGACCTTCGTCATAGAGCTTGTTTATCTTGTCTATATTGATATGAATTGGTGTAGCTTTATCATAAGCTCTTCTATCCTGATCTGGTAAATAATCAGCAATAGTTTCATCGATGTCTACATATATAACCATATTACAATATACGAAAAATTTATGTCATAACCAACTAAGTCATAGACGATCTCGATCTTTGTACTTTAGTTTTAAAATCTTTAACAGGTACCCTTTTAATTAGTGCAAAATTACTATTAGCTTCTACTAATCTATAGTGAGGGTTATGTTGGGCAATAAATTCATCAACTGCTTGTTTAGTCCCAGGAAAAGCTTCATAGTCAGTAACTACAATAATGCCGCCAGGAATCAAGTACTTAGAGAAACTATTTAATCCATGCAAAGTACTTGAGTAACTAATCAAATGTGAATGTATAATAGCTACTTGACTTTTATCGTAATTCTTTGGAAGTGTTTCTTCTATATACCCTTTTACTAGTTTTACTTCTGTATTGATTGTATGCTGAATATCGTAAGCAGGATGAGGAGGTCTTTTAAATTCTCCTTTTTTAAATGCACCCTTGTCTTCTACAGTTGGAGTATTATATCCATCGAAAGATTCATATATCCAAATATTACGTTTACTAATATCTAAATTATTCATATATCCTATGAACTCTTTCAAGCTGTTACCTTTACCGAATCCTAATTCGATCAAGGAACCTTTTACTCCGTCTGCTAATGATAGTGCTTCTTTATATTCCATAATAATAAATATGGCTATCTTGGGTTTGGAACTAATCTAAAAGTACATGCAGGTCTACCATTTATAATAGGCATACCAAATTCATCGTATTCAATAGTTTTAACTTTTACTCTTTTATTTTTAAATCGACCAGTCATAATAGTATCGCCGATTTTAACATCTATTTTAATCATAATGTATCGTAATAAGCGTTCTGTTTTTCTTGACGTTCTATATCTTTTGGATGATATAAAGCTAACTCTTCTTGAGCAGGAAAAAGGGAGTATGTTTTAAAACCATCAAGTTTTTCATGTACCCTATTCTTCCAAATTATCTCAGATTTATTTTTCCAAATGCGCCACTGATAGTCTGGCCAATTTATCCAACCTTTATCGCTTACGTTCCATCTCCATCGATCAACATGTTCTTGTGTTAGACCTTTGACTGTATTTACTCTAGGTACTAAGTATACTTCATTATCTGGGTTTGATGTCAATATAGTAGGAAGATTTTTAATAAGAGCTTTGTTAGGTATTTCATCAGCATCTATCTGAAATATGTAATCTCCTTTGCAGTAATCTTTAAGCTTATTCTTCCAAGCAGCAAAGTCATTATCAAAAAATCCTCTCCATACTTGGAAGTTAGGCAGCTTATTCATCTTAGTGAGCATTCTGATGACTGCATCATCTCCGTTTTTCTGGTCATACAATACAACTATTTCGTCTATTGGACGTTTATAGAATAAAAGAAAGTCCACCAATCGCTTTACTTCCTTCTTTTCATTACAAACAGTTATTGCATAACTTATTTTCATAGCTCTACTTGAAAGAATCCAATATGATCCATAGCGTCCATAAAGTCATTAGAGTTAAAGGATTTTTTATTTTGCATATCCATTCTCCATTCATTACCTTCTGGGTATTTTTTAGAATCAATCTCTTCTTTGGTTAATTTTACAGCTTTTACAGCAGTCCAAGTCCAGTTTCTTTTTTCGGTACCATCAGCAAATACCATTCCTTTTTTTGGAATAGTGATAGTAGAAGGGGCCCAAACTCTATTATTCTTATCTACAACTAATAGGTCTTTATATAATTCTGGAGCGGTTTCTATTAAGTTATTATGTAAGGCACTTCCTTCTGTAAGTATTGTAGAAGTGGTAAATCCACATCCCATACACATCCATGTAGTTACTTCTTCATTAATAACCTGTTCATAGCAAGCATTGCCGCCACATCTAGTACAGTCAACTAATTTATCCATCTATTTTTTCTAATTTAGGTAAATCTAATTTTGGTAATGTCAACTTAATCTCTTTAGGAAATTCAGGAATATTTTTATCTAGAATCTCATCAAGAATTTGTTGCATTTTTTCGAAAGTAAATCCATCAAGAATTCTTCTTTTCTGTTTTCTAGCACCTGCTATACAATCTTTATAGTGTTTATACGTCTGCTTATAGGCCTTATTAACATCTACATCACTAGGAGTAAACCACATAGACTCTGCTAGTAGTATATCTTTTTGTACTGAGGATGGGTGCAGTTTTTCTAATTGACCTCCTATTAGTATACTCTCTTCTCTATGTAAAAAGTCTGTTTGTCCTGACCAACCTGATGCTATGATAGGTTTCCCTACTGCAGCAAATTCAGCTAAAGGCCTGCCATACCCTTCACCTTTAGTGTGGCTTACCATCACTTTTACTTTAGGATGATTATAGAGAGTATTCATATCTTCATCAGATATCTCTCCGTGAAGTAAGTACACATTAGGTAAAGTACCTTTAACTGTTTTTTTAATTGCATCTATCTTGTCTAAAATTCTTTCTCTATCTAATATTGAAGAGTTAGCCTGGCTAGTTTTAAGAATTAATGCTGGTTTAACTTGTTTATTTTTAAATGATTCTAGGAACGATTTAACTGTATAGCCGATATTCTTTCTATCGTGTCCAAAGTCTCCTTGCATCCAATGACCTACAGCTAAATAACAGAACTGTTCTTTAATAGAACCCAATGCAGTAGCAACTTCAGATGTTGAGGAATCTTTAGTTGGAAAATATTTAGTTGTATCAACTCCTTCTAATAATACTTCAATAGGTTTTTCTAATGTAAGTTCCTTAATTTTCTGATTTGTTTTAGGGTCTAAAATATCTATCTTAGCTTCTTGGAATACCTTCATAGAGTGATTAGAAGATGTTAAAATTAGATTCATTCTATTACATCCTTCAATCCATGTATGATGACATAAGGTTGTTTCTATGCCTGCAGTTACACCAATATTATATTTACCAACAGGCTGAAACTCGTTTGGAACAGTAATCTGGATCCATACTTCAGGTTGAGCGGATAGGTTTGGTATAATTAAACTCTGTAATTCTTGTTCATTATGGTCTTTTAGATATCCAAATCTAGTATTACCCCAACGTTGGCTTAAAATCGTAACATCATACTTGCCTGTAGCAAGAATAGCTTTAACTAGGTCTCTTGATCTTGCTCCATATCCAGAATATGTATCTATTGGACAACTGACTGTTATTCTTGTTTTATTCATATCAATAACCTGCTAATTTATGTTCAACCATTACTGAGGGTCTTTCATCGGCAATAACTAAATCAAAATTAGACCTAGGTACAAACGATTCAATACTTTTATCCACAGCATTAATAATTCTATTACTCATTTTCTCTCCTGTGAAGCCTGCTTCTTCAGACATAGCCCACTCTCTACCTTTTAATCCTCTTTCGTTTCTCTCTTCAGGAGATAATACATAAACATTTAAAATAGCTTTAGCAGTGTCTTCTGGTGAGCATCTATCATCAAAAATATACGGTGTAGGAGGAGAACCTGCTAATGAAATGTTATTAGGAAAAATAGGCTCAGCCCAAGCACCACACTTCTTATACGTACCTCTATGGTTAGAAGGAAAGTCTTTAGATAGCTTAACCCAGTTACCATTATCATCTTCGAATCTCATTTGATCTTGCATTCCTCCTGTTACATTAGCTGCAATCATAGTACCTGCCATCATTGATTCAGTTAATGATAGCCCCCAACCTTCGTTAGAGGAAATGAGAAGAGTTAAATCAGCTAAGTTATATAGGCCATTCATTTGAGCAGGGTTAATCTTGCTCTGAGAAAAATATACGTTTACGTAATCTGGAGGGCATATAGCTGCTTTGACTGCATTTAAGTCTGTACCGTTAGGATCCACAGAAGCCGTATGCATTATAAGAGCACACTTAGCTGCTTTCTCTTTGCCTATCATATCACAGAACATTCTATAAGATAGTATTACGTCTCCTGGTCTTTTTCTATGAATGTTTCTAGAATTGAAGAATACTATAAAATCATAATCTTTATTATGTAGTACTCCATTCTTAAAATCTAAAAACTCTTTTGAATTCTTATCCTCAATAGGTTTGAAAAGTTCATGATTAATACCGTGAGGAATATATTCTGAGATTTTTGTATCTATTTTTTCTTTTAATACTAATTCATTAATTACTTGAGTTTGTTGAGAGATTGCTAATAAAGCATCAACTGAATCGTAATAATGTTTATTGTAATTAGGAGCGGGATAATCATCCCAAATATTTAACCATATAATAGGTACTTGAGTTCGAACTTCTCTTTCTATTTCAAATAACCATACCCAGTATCTAGGATCTGTAAAGATAAAAATAGCATCTGGTTTTTCCTGCTTAAGAAGCGTACGTATAAGCATTGGATCACCATACCCATCATAAGGAAGAACCCTAACATCTGCATCAGTCATTCCTAATGTCTTGTTAATGTCTTCTGAAAGGTCTAATACTTTACCTTTATCTCCGTGTTTAATTGCTGCTCCAACATTAAACCAGTTGAAATGGTGTGCTGTACCAAGCACAAATTCTCTTGCCATTGTACCGATACCAGAATGCATTCTTATATCATCACACAGCAGTAAGATTTTTTTACGCTCGTTTTTCGGTAAAGGTAAAAACTTATCTTTCATTCGTAACTTTTAATTTTAAATTTGTTTGTTTATGAATTAATTCACGGAATTCCTTATTAGTAAGATAAAGAAAAATTGCTCTATCTGCAAGCTTTTTAAACGAAAAGTTGTTCTGTAAGGATGCCATTTTAAACTCGTCAAATAATGGCTGTGTAATTTTTACTGATGTAAGTTTCTCTTCTTTCATAACTATATATACTTATATATTTATATATAAATAGTCTTTAATTTAAAAAAGGGCTACAATCAGAACATTTTCCTAATGGATTATTACATTTATATTCTTTATCTATAAAGGAACCATCATCAGCAACTACGTCATCAATAAACTTATTCAGTAAGTCTAGTACTTGCTTAGACTTTCTAGGACCTGCAGCAGGAGAGAATTCCTGTACACGTTTGGTCATGGCAGGGAAATCAGCTTCTGCAGGAACTCTACGTTTTACTATAAAGTACTGAACGTCTATCTTAGATTTATCTATATCGAATTGCTTAGAAAAGAACTCCTTATAAAGAATAACTTGTGCTGTTACATTAGGATTTTTCTTCTGATTATCACGCCAGCCCATTGTAGAGGTTTTAATATCCATAATAGTCCATGAATCACTATTAGGATTATAGAATACTAAATCTACAAGTCCTTTGAATGCTACACCAGGACGTAACTCTTGATATAGTAAGGTCTCTACACCTGCAAGCATCATAGTTTTACTACTGAAGTATGCTGAGCGTTTCTTTTTTAAGAAGTCAAGTATATGTTTACCGTCTATAAAGAATTGATTAAGCTCATCTGCTGACGAAAAGTGTTCGTGTCCCATTTGAGCTTTTCCAATCTTATATGCTTTGACCATATTAGCATATAGTAACTTATCTAAATCTATAGCATTAGCGGCTTTAACTGATTCGTGGTACATTACAGTTAACCATTCTTGAATAGTTTCATGCATTGCAGTACCAAAACAGGTATAGATAGACTGAGTGAAGGGAACAACATTGCGAAGGTATTGAAGTTCCCATAGTTTAGGACATTTACTATATGTACTAAGAGAGCTATATGAAATATGGGTGTATTGAGAAGGAGTTTGTTTAATCTTACTTTCCCAAACTTCTTTTACTTTACCCGATAATTTTTTGGCCATAACCATTAATATTAGTTTATACTAGCCAACGCTTGATATAGCCCTAGCACTTAATCTTACACATAAGATACGAAATTTTTAGCAGAATTCCAACCAGAACTTAGTCTTTCTTCCACATGCCCTTATGTACTAATTGAGCAATAATTCCGTAGTTTGTAATGTCTTGAAAAGTATCTAAAAGAGATTCGTTTTGTGGACCTCTATTCGTTATGATCATATTCTTCCATCTATTGATCTTATCTGAAAGTCTATACCATAAACCTGTCATAGCAAACTCTTTTTCTTGAGCGTTAGATAGCTCAGTACCAGCTGAGATATTTCCCATACCGTAGTCTAAATGCTTTTTAGCAAACAGTTCAAACTGTTCATCAATAATCTGTTTATATCCATTATAGATTGTTGGATATTCGTTTTTTAACGTTTCTACTGCTGTAGGGTACTTACCTGGTATGCCCCTCTTTGCATTCATAATTTCTCTATCAGACATTGTCTCCGAAGTAATTAGAAATTGCTTGTAAAACGTCATCGGCTTCTGCCAACGCTTTAATTGCTTCTTCTGCATTATTATAAAAATCTTGAGTAGAGTGATCTCCTATACCTGCGGGATGTTCGGTAAGAAGTTCTAAAGTGAGTAGCGCCCTTTCTTTCTGTGCTTCGAAGGTCTTTTCGAGCATACGAATAACTCTAAACTGTGCCATTATTTACCTTTTTATTATAACTTAAAATTTAATATACGAACAAACTTGTTATAAACCTACTAGAAGTAAGTAATTTTGTTGTCATTTTCATCTGCTTTATTAACCCACCCTTCTGAGCCGTCAGTAAATTCAACTCTTTTTCTAGTAGGTGTCTTCTGTAAAACTCTTTTTACTTTTTTTTCAGTAATTTCTGTATCATCTTCATTACGAATTTGCCAATCATCGCTAACTTTAAGTTCTACATCATTAATATCTATATCATAATGTTCTCCTTCGTTACCGTTAGCTTCATCTGGTAAATCATCTTCCCATGGCTCATCATCCCATAAATCAGGCTCTATTTCATCTTCATACTCATTATAGAGGTTCTTTTTATTGGCTTGATCAAATGCAAAGTTTGCTGCTACTACCAATGATATAGCTAAAGGATCAAATACAAATATTATAACCAACAGTAAAATATTAATAATTTTATCCATTGGAGCTCCGGTAAGTCCGGAAAGGTATTGCAGTGGGCCTAACTCTGCGGCAAGTTCTGAATTGTTTTGAAGTTCTAATATTTCAACTCTATACTTCTGTAGACTATCAGCAGCAATCGTTCGCTTTTTGTTTACTTCTTGTCTGTTTACCTCTTCAGTTGCAATACGAGACTGTGCTAGTCTTAGTTCTGCAGTTGATACAGTGTTTCTAACTGTTCCATCTGCATCAGTATATTGAATTTGTTGAGATTTAGCAGATGATAAAGTACCTATATTGTTAGATATTCTTTCAAGCTCAGCATCGTATCTTATAACATCATCCTCATAGAATTTAGCTTTACTTTCAAGAAACGAAATTTCGTTTAAACTGACATTAAGTTTAGAGTATGATTCTTGATATGCCGCACTCAAAAATCCATATATACCCATACTAGTAATCAATACTAATACTGCAGCAGATACAGTAAGATACGTTCTGAGAAGTTTATTCAACGTGTCCCAATACTGGTATAGTAGGGATGCAATAACTAATTTAGCTACTTCTAAAGAGGCAGCCATTATTATTACTTCAAAGCTAGCTCCGGCAAATAGTTTTGATAGTCCACTAACAGAATAAAATGCTGCAGATAAAGAGACCGATAATGCTGAAAGAGCTATTATCGATGGAAAAATGTTTGCTTTTAATCTTTTAATCATTTTACTAGAAGTAAGAGAGTAGCTGTAGCACCTACGATAGATGTTACTTTATAAATAGCTGACTTCCTTTTCTCCCGCTTAAGTACTTTTTCAAACTCTTGTCTCAATTGAACTTCTAATCTAATTTGATCGTCTAATGCTCTGATTTGCGAATTGTAATTTACAATTTGAAACTCTAGATTTGTAACTAAATCAGATTGAGTAAGTAACTTACTATTAGTTTCTTCTATAATTTGCTGCAATGTTTGTAGCTGCAATAATGTACCGTCATACTTCACCAAGTCCTTTATCACTAATCTAGCAATAGGCTTTGTGAGCTGTATTTTACTGCTGTCCGTTAGCGATTGAGTCGGCAGCGTAGCGTTCTGCGAAAAAGCGCTCGAGCTCGTCATCACCAAACTGATCAATAGCATCAAGCTTAACTTGAGTTTCTTGTTTGATAACATATATTCTAGTATTAAGAGTTTTAATTTTCGTATCGTATTCGTTTAGTTTTCCTTTTAACGATACAGCTTCTATTTGTAAGCTATCATTCTTAGCGGATAGGGAGTCAACCTCTTCTCGGAGTATATTAATTTGAGTTTCATAAGACTCAATATCAATATCTATCTTAGTTTGGTTAAAATACAACCATGCTACCACGATACCAAGTACCATGAACAGCATGTATCCTAATATACCTTTGTTCTTCATATAATTAATATAGTAATAAATCTTTTACAATCCAACTAACATGTCCATTAATTCCTGTTGAGGGAACATGTCTACTTTATCTTTACGTGTATTAGTATGAGTCCACAGACCTTTTACTTTTCCATAATAAGCATCTTCGTTGAATTCAAAAGCGTCTGCTCCATTCTTTTTAATCAAAGCAGGAAGTCCTGCTCGTACATCTATGCTGTCTCTTTCTGCAATCCAAAGTATCCATTTTTGCAATACCTCTATTTGCTTATCTGAGTATCTATGCCAATCTGTATGTCCGCGGAAAGGTTTAGCTAATTTAACTATCTGTGAAGAATCAACAGATGCTCCAGCATATGTCTTTCCATTAACTACGTATCCAAAGTTACATACTTCTATACCTACAGAATTTTTATGCATAGTTTGAGAACCGTTTTTACCTAAATGGTAGCCCCAATTGCCAGCCGGAAATGCTTGTACCATTTCTCCGTCGTATTGATCATCATTTCCTTTAACTGACGGTCCACCCATTACAAACTCAGTAGCTATTTTTCCAATAGTATCAGCATCCCAAGCTTTAACTGTCTGGTAAGGGTTATGCCATCCGGCAGTATGGTGTAAAAATACCCACTCAGGTTTTACTGGGCCAGGTAAATATTCATCACTAGGCATAAAATACTCTACTACTTCTAATCCGTTTGATGTAGTGTACTTATTTTTAGTATAGTTTCCAGTAGGTTTAGTTGAAGCTTCTACGGCTAATGAGGCATCAGTATCGGCTAAGCCCATTTTACCTAACGTTCCCCTTCCTACTAATCCATCGGCAGTCAATCCATTAGCTGCTTGCCATTTTTTTACTGCAGCTTCCGTACCAGGACCAAAGTGACCATCGGCTGTAACACCAACTACCTCTTGTACGTCCTTTACAAGTTCTCCTTTTGAGCCAATTTTTAACAACATAGTTAGTTTAGTTTATTCTTTTTTACCTGCAAATTTTTCTAATCCAGCAATACCAAAGCTACCTAAAGTAATAATAGTAAAGGAATTATAAATAAATTCTTGTACTACTAAATCTTTACCAACAAAACCTGTGATAATATCTGCAAAGGCAAAAATTACCATTATTGCGAACGACATAAAACCGATTACGGTTTTTTCGTTGTAGTCGTTATTGTCTTTAAAAATTTCTTTAAATGCCATAATGTTTCTAATTGAAGTTTTTATACGTTTTAACATATGTAACGAATTTAATTAGTGAAACTTACTTTAATATAAATAGTTCTAAAAAGCGAATCTAGAGCCAACCGTAATAGCCCAGCTCAGTGGAACGTCCTTAATAGTTGAACCAATTGTAGTAAACCCTATATTAGCTTTAAATCTCTGAGTAAGGTTAAAGTCAAAATTGCTACCAATTACATATGAGCCATTGATATCATAATATCCCTGTCTAGTTTTAAGATCCACCGTTAAGGGCGTAGCTGAATATGCTAACATTGGTGCTACGGTTAGTCTTTTGTAGAAAGGTACAATGAATGGTTTAGTACCAAACACTGTTATAGCTGATGTAAATAAGGGGTTAACTTCATCCATGAACATTACCATTCCAGTAAATGCCCATCCTCCTGCAAAACCTTTCCAGAAGTTATCTTTTTGTCCTAAGAATACATCACTAATTCCTACTGTTATGATATCAGTAGTAAACATTTTCATGTATCCTGCAGATATAGATTGAACCTTGAGAATAGAACCTCTTTCAAGTACTGTTCCTAAAATTTCTTCTTCTCCAAAAGCATTTTTAATTTTAACTTCTCTCGGTTTATCATAGTTGAAAAATACATGGCTTTTAGATAGGTTGATACTGTATTGTTGAAGGTTTGACCATAACATTCCATTTACGTTATAGGTATCTAGACCTGTAAGAGATGATTGAGAATACCCAAAAGATGCTGCTTGAGATAAAGTACCATCAAGCATGGACATTGTTACTAAGTTAGCAGCTATGACTGGAGGAGCTAATTTCTTTTTCTTTTCTTCTTTCTTTTCTTCTTCTTCTGAGGAGTCTTCCGATGATTCTTCTTTCTTTTCTTCTTCTTCTTCTGAACTCTCTTCTTTTTCTACTTCTTCTTTTTCTTCAGAGCTTTCTTCAGAGCTTTCTTCAGACTTTTGTTCATTAGATTCTTCATTTTTAGTTTCTTCTCCTCCACCAGAGCCTTCTTCTCCGCTAGAGCCTCCTCCGTCTCCGGATGAACCTCCATCCCCGCTATTACCATCTCCAGAAGTACCACCTGTATCTGAAGAGCTTGAACCCGAATTCGAGTTAGAAGACCCACTTTCAGTTCCGCTTCCTGTACTTCCGGAACTGGTGTCCCCTGAGGAAGTTCCTCCAGTGGTTGCTGTACTGTTTGTGTTTGTTGATCCTGTTGTTGCATTTGTTGTAGTATTTTGAGTAGCATTAGTTGCTGCGGTTGTTGCTTGACTAGTTGCCTGTGTTGTGGTTTGTTGAGTTGTTGTAGTGTTAGCTTGATTTGTAGAACAAGGAGATAATGCAGACCACCACTGATAGGTTTGTTCTAACCATGCCTGTAAGGTACCGTCAGTAAATTCTTGAGCAGTAAAAGTTCTGGATTTATTATAAAAAGCTACTACTGTTTGACCGGTCATAGGTACAGAAAAAACGTGTACTTGTCCTGTACATCTATCTACGTAGGTTTGGACAAGAGCCTGTGAATAGCTCTTGCCCGTACCTATTGCAGCAAATAATAAAACGAGTAGTAACCTTCTCATAACAATTAATGATCAAAGACTTTCTTCTGAATCATTCTTTTTACAATTTTAGCTACTGCTGTTTCTAGAGCTTTTCTAGTAGCAACACCTACTGATGAAGAGTTAAATTGTACTTCATCTAAATTGGAATCGTTTAAGAATGTCAGTTCTCTCTTAGTAATCGCATCTCCTAATCCTGAACCAGTCATATATAATCCTGTTTCAGCATCAACCATACGAACTTGTAGTCCTAATCTTGTTACTAAAGTATTTTCTATACCGTCTTTTAAGTTTACAGTTTCATCTTCAGATACAGAGTAGTCATATACCTCTACATAGCAGAAGTATTTAGCTAATGTAATTTTACCAACTATATTAGTTTGGTTTGCAGTAAACCCTTTTTGAGATGCCTTATACTGCGTTACCATTCTATCTTTGATTTCTTCTCTAGTTTCTACAAATTCGAATCTAAAGGTTTCATCTAAGAATGCAACAGTAATATTAGTAAGTCCAAGACCTACTCTACCGTCTCTAAGTTCTGGGTACTGATTTAAAACTTCTTCTGATACACCTATGTCTAGGAGAGCAACAGGAACGGGTTCACCATTGTATTCTGGTATTGAATATATTGAGGCTTTTTTTTCAAAGTCAGATTGATAAGACTCCGTTGTTGTTTTCCCGACAACTTGGGCAAAAGTACTACTACAGGATAATACCGCAAGCAGTACTGTAGTAATGTATTTAATCACAGGTAATCAAATACCCCAAACGTAGCGTTACTAAAATCAGCTTTACCAATAATCATAGCGACTACTAATGTTGTCCATCCGACAACAAAGAGTAAAAATAATCCTGTTACCCAGAGGAATATAAGACTTTGTAAGATTTTTAAGCCTAAAGTTGGCTGTTTGAAAATTTCTTCATATATTTCAATGAAAGGGGTTGTGACGAATTTAATAGCTTGTGTCATAGTTGTTAAATTAAAGGTTACCAATCAAGTTCTCTTTCTTTTTTCTGAGGAGCCGGTTTCACTAGAACTGGCTTCTCTGTTTTTTGAATAACTACGATAGTATCTTTGCTGCTTTCCTTTATAGGGCTTTTACTATCGTTTACCACTTCTACTTTCTCTGGTTCTGATTGAACACCAAAGATAGTTTCCATGTTAGTAACAACCAATCCTCCAGCGGCAGTTATAATAACGCCAACCGTAGTTATTACCTGGTTTTTAATTTGGCTAAAAAAGCCGCCTTCTGATTTTTCTTCCATCTTTTTAATTAATTGCGAAAGCAGATCTTCCAACTAGAAGATTGTCTTCAGTTAATAGTTCTATTGTATAAGAGCTTGGCTCTAAAGTTCTAACATAAACATTCAGAATATTGTCTCCTGCATCTCCGTTTATGATTTCTTGACTTACTACTGTACTAGTAAAATTTCTTATCTTAATTCTATATTTACCAGCCGTGGGTAGCTTAGCATTTATTCTAACTTCTTCAGTAACTATATAGGACTCTAATTTTATACCTTTGAAATCTTCTATCATTAGTGATTCGGGAGTTTCAATAGTGTACTTAAAGTCTTCAATAGGATCTGTTATACAGCCTGCTACTAATATTAATAATAGTATTGATAATTTTTTCATATTATTGCATGTTAAATTTTACTTTTGTTCCATCTCCTTTTACTCCTTCTGTGAAAAAGAAGCTTACTAATCCTGCAGTATTCTGTAATGCTTGATTAGGTACAAAAACTAACTTATACGGTGCACCTGTTTTAATAGTACTTTCTCCTGTGCCATCCAAAGAGCCTACGAAAATTTTAGACAGATTAGCATTATGGTTACTAAAATTAGTCATTTCATTTCCTGTATCAAAATTAGCAGATTCGAAAGTTAAAACTGTATTGTCGTATCTTATATCAAACTGTGTACCTACTATTCCCGCTTCTGCTAAATTAATAGTCAAAACTACTTTACCGTTTACTAATTCAGAGACTATATCTAAATTAGCTGTTACAGGATTCTGAGCTCTAGATAGCATTGTCTGTGGAGCATAGTTTTTAGCAGATGAGTTAGTTTGTACGTCAGCTGTTGGTTCAAATCCATGTGAAAAATCCACATCACCTACGAGACCGTGGCCAAAATTAAAAGTAGTAGTACCGTCTAAAGTAAATACTTTCTTTTGACCAAAGTAGTATTCATTTGTACTTACACCGTATTGTCCTGTGTCTCCCCAAATATTTTTAGCTCCATTAGTAGTAGAAGTATACCAAGTGCTATTAGTTTCTACACCGCTAATATGAGCTAAAGCAATGTAAGAATCCTCAAATGTTACATTTCCAGAATTATTTAATTCTCCTAGTAGGTATTGAATACTCTTTGTAAATGCATTTTGTTGACCTCCTGGTGTTGTTCCAACAGAAAGTGCTTCTTGAAATATTAGATATGCATCTGTTACTGTCATAACATCATTTAACCAGGTTGCATTATCATCTACTTTAATGTCAATATTATAGGTCTCTCCTAATACTAAAGTATTGGTAATTATTTGTCCGTTTGCATCAAAGTCTCCAGATGCTGCTACTGTTTCATTATTATTTGCATCTGTCTGGTATATCTTATATGTAAAGTCTGTAGCATGTGATGCTGCTGCTGCAGAATTTAAGTTTATTGTTATATTTCCTGCGCCTACTCCTCCTACATTATTTACACTAATCTTTTCAGTACCTGCATGAATTACATATAGTCCAGATCCCCCTGCTATATCCTCTACTTTGGCCCAGTTTAAGTTCGTAATATTAGTATAATCTCCGTAGTTAGTACCTTGTCTATCTTTAAGTATAAATCTAAATTCAGCAAGTGGAGTTGAAAGGGGTAAATCACTAGCAGATTGAAGTGTTATTCTACCTACTGTCCAGTCGCTAGCATCAGAATAAGAACCACCTCTGTTTAACCATCCATGTTCATACTGAATGGATAATTCGCTTGATGCTACTGCTACGCCTTCGTGAGTAGTTAGTTCATTAAAAGAGTACCCTGTCCAATTAGACCAGTTCTTTTGAACATCTGAGGGCAGTTCAGTAGTATTCCAGGTTATATCAACAAACTGTAATAGTTTATTATTCCACTGGAAGTCCAACATAGTATGGTCTGGTGTAATGTTACTACTGTTATCTATTATTTCTATTTTTACTGTAAGCGTATCTCCTACAACAAACCCTCCTTCCGGTACTGCATTAGTATAGCTATGGCTTACATATCCCTGCTGTGCTAAAACAGATATAGGAAATAAAAAATAAAGTAGATACAAAAGTGTTTTCATAGTTTAAGATTTTTTATTAAGTCTTCACATAATTTTTTTATAGCTGTGGAAACGTTAGCTTGTGAGAAATTTCCTCCCTGATCTAAAATAAGGGTAGATGTAGATATAGATTTAGCTGTGCCTTTAGCTACAGCTGTTTTTGATTTACCGTCTATAATTGCTGTTCCTCTAGCTATGATTTGATATACATCTATGTTCTTACCATATGCACCTAATTGCAATGATCCTTTTTGAACATCAAAATAAAGTAGTTCTACTTCTAGAGTGTTGGGGGATTTTGGATTGAGGTCGTAGCCTTTATCCTGAATGACTTCTTCCAATACGTTTTTAACACCAAAAGACAGATCACGATTACCTGCCAGGTCTCCTATTTGTATTCGATTCTGTACGTCTACTACGTTTAGTTCTTGAGCAAAACTATTAGAACTAAAAACTAAACATAGTAACACTAGTAATTTTCTCATATAGTTATTCTAGTTTGTTTAAAACACTTTAAAACTCTTTAGTATAAAAGTTGGGAATAACTAGTGTGTACTTTTACCGTAGAAATCAGCCGGTTTATCGCACTTTTCGGGTATACTTATAAATATACTTAGTATCGTAAAGCACACAAAAAAAGGGACATAAAGTCCCTTAATTTGTTTCAATCATAAATTTCGTCTTGAAGACCTGCGTAATTATACTTAGTCCAAGGAGGCTCCTTGCTTTGGTTGGAATGCTTCATTGACATGTCCGCATTTATCACACGAGAAGACGGGAATGGGGATGTATGAAGTTTCTTTTTGACCAACAAGGATCCCTGGTATTTGTCTAATAACAAGAGTCTGCTTAAAGTACGGCGAACTACATTCTTCACAAGTTACTGGAACGGTTTGGTTGAAATCTACGTTTATGTTTTGATTCATAATCTTACGATTAATTAAGATCCGTAATAGTTTTTATTTTTTGGAGCTGTTGTTCCACCTTGATTAGGTTTCTGACTTGGCTTTCTTCCTCTTTTACGGTTACCTTGAGCTTGAGCTTTCGCATCATTAAACTCTTTCTTCACCCTTTGGGCTGCTTGATTTACTTTCTTTGCAGTGTCTTCTAGTTTGTCTGGAATTCCGTCTTTGTCTTCATCCTTAGCTAAACCGAAGTATTTAGTACCGAAATATACTACGGCACCAGCTACTGCAGTGAGAAGTAAAATAATTGCAATTGTTTTCATAATTTAATTTTAAGTTAACAATATTGTTATTAATAAATATAATGTACGAATGTTTTTTTAACGAAACAACTTTTTATTATATTTTTTTTCACAATAATAATAGTAGTCGATTAGGTCATCGAAATTTCCATCGTCAAAGTCATTTTCAATTTGTTCTCTAGAAATGCCGAATTCAATTTTAAAATCGTGAAAGATAGCTTCTAATTTTGTCTTCTCATCTTTCGTAAAGTCATCAAAGAGTCGTTTACGTCTGGCAAGATTTACGGATTCCTTTTCTAAAAACATTCCCATGTCAGGATGTACCTCTTGATATGTTTTGTTTAGCTTATGTTCTACAAGTTGAAGTTCATAAGAAAAAGGTCCCATGTCGTAGTCCCCATTTTTAATCTTATCTACTAGAGGCTGTCTCTTATGTAGAGGTTTAGTTTTAGGTGAATAACTTCGCCACCACATAAACCTATCATAAGGCTTTTTGTAGTAGTGCTTCTTTAAAAAGGAAGTTAACCACTCTTCAGAATGAACTGGGTTGTATAGTTTCTGACCTTTTTCCATACATTAAATATACGAAATAAAGATCAGAATTACAACTTATCCAGCGTGTTTCTGTACAATAGATTTAAGCATGAAGTTCACTGTCTCTTTAATCTTCTCTACTTCGCCGTAAATAGGAGTACGAGGATTAGAAGTCAATGGAGCTGCAGTAGACTTTTTTCTATAAATTAATTCTGGTGCAATTGGCTTATTCATATCTACTATTATTTAGGTGGTTCAATTTTTGCGTTGTGGATTGCTACTGCAATGATATCTGGATCAGCATCTGTATCAACAACAAGCAAATCGAAAGGTTCAGTATCTGCTACGATGAAGCTACCTGTAGGCTGATTAAGTACTACAAAGTTATTATACTCAATAGGAACTAAACTTCCATTTAAGTCAAATAAGAAATCTTTGTCAGAATTTAAGTTAACAACGCTTCTGAAAGCATAAGAATCTGATCCTGTGTTATATGTAATAACAGCAGCATTCATTCCTAAATATACAGGACTTGTACTACCTGATGGCTTCAATTCGAATACCACACCTTGCTTATCTTGGAAGAATAAAGGCTGAGATGCAGCTAAAGATGAAGTAGCTTGTGATCCTGCAGGAAGTACTTTTCCACTATGAGACCAAGAAGAATACTTAGTAGGATCATCTGTATCTGGAATAGTTGGAATATAGTAAGACTTCATTACAGTACCTGCAGTAATGTCTTCACTTTCGATTGGCTCTCCTGAGCCTGACATAAATCTATCTGTAAAGTATACACCATGTAATCTGCTTTTCTCTTTTGGTGTACTAGTAGAATATTCGTAGTAATGTTTCTTAGGAAGCAAATAAGAAGTTGCTCCTTCAGTTGTTAAATTATCAGGAGTACTAAATTGAGCACATTGAATAAATGTACCTAGGTGAGCCTGTTCTAATCCTCCTCCAAATGCAACACATAAGTGACGGAAAGATTGAACAACTCCATCTGCTTCAGCTTCTGGTGAAACGTGGTAATTTTCGATTATATAGTCTTCTTTATAAGTAGTTTTAACTTCTTCCCATCCTGCAGCATCTAAGACTTTAATAAACTCTAGGTTATCAAGAACACCTTGTTTCTTTTTTATTACTACATCTGGGTACCAAGCTGGGTTGTTAACTTCTAGAAGATTGTTAATTTCAGCGTCACTACCGCTGTAGAAGTAATTTACTGCTAAGCTAGCAGAATTATATTCTGTAAAAAGTCTAACAGCTTTATCTGCTTCTTTACAGTAGTACGAGTCGATGATAGCGTTATCATCATAAGCCATTCTCAAAATAAACTTCTCAGCTGAATCTTCAACAGCTGTAGGGAAATTTGAGTGAAGATCTTCTTGGTGTTTATTAACTGTAGTAATAAACGGAGCAGATGCTTGAACAGCTGCTTCTAAACTTGCCACAATATGGTTGTGAATCTCGGGTTTGTAAATTATATCTAATGTCGTGCTGTTAGAACTGGACATAACGTCTATTAGAGAAGTCCAGGAAATGTGATTATCCAAGTCCGGCTGGGAAATGGTTGTGTCAGTATTCATTTCCAGGAACTTTAAATCCCCGTTTGAGTCCTTTACAAAATCGAAAGATATTAGTGTTCCTTTCATAATTAAGTTTATTAAATTGTCTTATGTTAATAAATATCTACGTTTATCCTTTACGGCCCTACATTAGTAGGTCCTTTCTTCTAATTAAATTTTTTTTGCAATTGTACTTTATATTGTATCGATTTGCAACCGCAGTTAATGCTGCTCCTTCCAAAAACCCAATACCGAATTCAGTATATCTTTTAATTTTTTTACCAACGTTTGATTTGTCATCAAAGACATTTTCAAAAGAAGGTTGAAGATATTTTATATCCTCAATTATTTTGTCTATTAATTTAGGAAGATAAGGAATAGATATTACCTTTTCTGATATATACTCATTATCTTGCCAAGGATACTCTGCTTCTACAAAAAGGTCTCTTAATTTATCTCTATCTTTAGGTGTAATCCTGAGTCTAGATATCTCTGAGAATCTATGTGTATAAATTAGGTCTTCCTCTATATTAATAGAATCTGTTAAGTTGAAAATCCAATTAGCATCTACGTATGTAACTCTCTGTTTTAGTTGTTTAGTTAAAGCTAAAACCCAGTTTAACTTCTCATAATAACTAAAAACAGGTCTTGTGTATTCTGTGACATTTGAACATTCGGAAAAATATTCTGGATGGTCTGTCAAAATATAAATATCGTGAGTTTGTGCCTCTCTAACTATATTTGACGCAAATTTTTCATGCCATTGTTTTCCGTAGATCAATGTACAGTATATCATCTATTTTATAAAGTCAAATTTTTTGACTCCGTTTGCATAATTTACTTTTAATGCAACACGGTTCCAAGCATCACAGTATCCGTAAGCTACTTTGTACCCTGCGTCAAATAATTCTGCAAAGACCATATTATAGTTACTTAGTCCAGCATCAGCAGGTCTGTCTACAAGATTTGATACAAAGAAACCACCGCCGTAAAATGCTCCTTCTTCTAAAGGTTGAACGGTAGTCTTCCAATCATATGTTAGGCTTTCATTAATCCAATTCCATCCTATACATTTATTATTATAGTAGAAAAGAAGACAGAATGACTTTGCGGCAAACCTTTGCGTTAAATCTTCCCAGTCCGGGATTCCATCCCAGTCTAATTGTGCGTGTAACAGTTGTATGACTGTCTCAAGATCCTCGCGATATTCCGGAAAGTTTTCTTCGGTCACCCACTTCATATCGTAGTGGTCCTTCCTAGGAAGCCTCCTATGCTCTTCCGCAAGTAGTCTTAATTGTACGACTTCCTCTTTATTCATATTACTCTGCTCCTATACCGTCTAGAATTTTAACGGCAAGTCTTATTACCTCTTCATCGTAGTTACAAAGAAGGGTAAACGCTTTTTTTCTAACTACTTCCTCTTTAGTAGGTTGGCTCTTCTGCAATTGGTACGCAAACGCACTAGCATTTTCTTGTAAGTCCTCCTGCATTTCGTGCCATTTTTTGACTGTGTCTGACATAATTGTTTTGTTAAAAGTTTAACTAATATTCCTGTAGGGTTATGTGCATGTACTAACCTTGTATCTCTCTCAAAAGCTTTCATCTAATAGTCATCGTCCTCCTCGTCGTCGTAGGTTTTCCAAACATTACGTTTAGTTTGTTTACGGTTATATTTTGAATCATCTCCGTGATTCTTTTGCATCATCTTGCGGCGGGCTAATTGGCTTAGCTCCCCCATTGTGTACTTCTCGTCTCCGATTAGGTCTCGCTTGTTCTTCTTGCTCTTTCCCATTGTCGTGATTCCAACTTTCTTCGAAAAATATGAACTTGATTTTTTTGAGGTTATCCATTTATTATTTCAATATACGAAATATTCTGTTCATAAACAACTATTTTAAATAATTTGTTTTGGTAAGAGGTAAGTTGTGACTTTATTGGCGAATGCTTTATTGCCTTCTTCCCCCATGTGTAAGTTATCAAGTCCTTTTGGGTACTTGTTGTAATATGCATCGTAAACAAACGGGAAGACTCTCTTACTATTTTCTACTAGACTAATTAATGGTGTAGTGGTAAATCCAAAGTAAAAGTTAATGTTCTTGCTATTCAAGTAATTGTATGTGTAGTTGATGAATACCATATTCATAAAGGTCGAATCATATTCACTGAAGTACTCTCTGTAAAACCTCTTTGACCGAGCATCTTTATTTACTGGTAGAAAATCAACTGTTGTTAAATCATCTTGAATTACGCAATATCTATGGAGGTATGACCATAACACTATGACAGTATCGCTAGGATCAAAATTAAAGTTTAGAATCTTATGTGCAATATACTTGTTACTACTACCACCTTCACCTTGATTTTCGTGATCAAGATTAAGTTGATCACTAACTAATCGACCCCATACCTGAGTGTCTTTATTGGCAAGTCCAATACCCTCTGTTAAACTACATCCAAAAGTAAGTAATCTATTCATAACTTTTATTAAATTCGCGCGTGGCGACTTCGTCGAGAGAGAGAAAAGCGCCCCTGCAGCTCTTTCTCTAAAGCACCTAAATAACTACTATCTGCAAGATGACTATTAATCCAAGTACCTTGTATGAGATCCTTAGAGATTTGGTGTTCTGTATAGTTAGGTTGTTTTAATGCTGTATAAAATAAGAATGAAGACCAGAAATTGTCATCATAAATTGTATACTTATGAAAATGTTTTCCTTTTGTAAGAACTATCATATCCAAGTAGGTATAAAGAGTTTTAACAAATTGAAGGTCTTTAGGCACTTCTCTAGGGAGTATTGTAAAATGATTACTGAGTATTCCTTCTACAGGGTTGTGTATAGAGAGTAATTTTTTATCGCTTCTTTCTTTAACAGCTTTTTTAACTATAGAGCTATTACTTAATACTATGTCGTTATCTTCTAGGTTAGGAAGAACTAAGTCTACGATTTTAGAAACTTCTTGTTCTCTTTCATATCCGTCTATTAATCTAATATGGTGAGCTTGGTTAATTTCTAAATTATGTACCTTAATGATATTATCTACATAGTTCCTAGCAAACTCAGTAGTAATTTCAGGAAATACAGCTGTACGTCTACCTTCTCTAACTAAAGCTTCAGCACTAAGTAAATAAAATTCTGATAGACCTGTTTCATCTTCTGTTTTTAACATCCAATTATTCCCCCAATTCATAGTAGGGTTATCTAACTCAACTGGTGTTTCGGAAATTATAATTTCATCAAAGTAATCTCTCTGAAGTTTATCAAGATCAAAGAATAGATCTAACGTTCCGGGAGGAAAGTATCTATCAAGCTGGTGTGAGTAATCTATAATTAATTCAATATGGTGTCCTTTTTGCTTTTGGACTCTTGCTATATTAATAAGAGTGTACCAACTATGGAAAACTTCTCCAAGGCCGGCACACATCTTATGTAATAATACGGTTTTCATTCTTAGCCTTTGGCTTCGTCCATATTGGCTTTTTTGTAAGGAGTAATTAATTTTTTAAGTTCGCCTGCTGCTTTTCTAGCTCTTGCTTGAGAAGCTTTAGTACTACCGTTGTTGTTTTCCTCTAGGATTGCAAACTGTGTTGCAATTTGTTCAAATAATTCTTGTTTTAATGACATAATTTTAATTTTAATTTAGATTCTACTGTTTTGAAACTGTATTTAAGTACGTAGGTGAAAAATAAATCTCCTAGTACCGAATTTAGAAAAAATGGTATTGCTAATGTATAACATAAGACCAATCCTTCTAATGATTTAGGGTAACCTAAAATCCATACTCCAAAATTTGTTACTATAAAAAATACTGAGGAACTTAGTAAAACATATTGTAATTTAACCTCTTTCCAGTATATAGATAGCAAACTAATAAGAATAAAAGATCCGTAGACCCAAAATGTAATTGTACTAAACCCTAGAAATATATCGGATATACCTAATGCTATTAATGGTAATATAGTTCCTAAAGCTTTATTATTAAACGTTGTTGCACCAAAAATAGCAAGTGCAGTAACGGGTGTAAAATTAGGCGGATGGGGTAGTAGTCTAACTAAGACTGCTACTGCAACAAAAAGAATAAGTATTAATTCTCTCTTACTTAACATCTTGTGGTTTTAGACAGATAGGAATAGGATTCATTTTATGTTTATTTTGAATCTGGAGTCCGTAGAAGATATTAAGTACTTCTTTTTGTCTTTTTTTTAGTCCTGTTTTTTTACCTCCAAATGTCATAGCCCATTCTAATTCATCATAAGTAGCACCAATTTGATCTTCATCGGTTCGGCTATCATCCCATAAACCATCAGTAGGCTTAGCATCTATAATATCTAATAGTAATTGATACTCACAAGCTGCTTCTTTAACTTCTGATTTCATTAGATCAGCTATGGGTGAGATATCTACGCCGCCATCGCCATATTTGGTAAAAAATCCAATTCCAAAGTCTTCTACTTTATTACCAGTTCCTACTACTAGTGAATGGGTAACTTGAGCAATATGGTAAAGTGTGGTCATTCGAATTCTTGATCTAGAATTAGCGTTTGCTAAATCATTTACGTTTTCGAATAGAGATGTAAATTGCTCATACACTTTGTCTAATTCGTATTTTAACGGAATAACATTTGGATATTTGTTTACTAACCATTCAATATGGTCCTCCGCTAGTTGAACTTCTCTATGTCCTTGTTTAATTGGCATTGAAACAACATAAGTTGTAATACCGGTTTCAGCGCAGAGGGTAGAAGTAAGGGCGGAGTCAATACCGCCCGATACACCTACTACAAAGTTTCTATCATTATTAGAAGTACTATACTCCTTAAGCCAATCTACTATAAAACTGTATTTCATTATCCTAATAGCATTTGTTGTGCGTCTGGTTGTTTCTTAGTATTTTCTTCATCTCTCTCAACTGATACTACTGCTTCAGTAATTAACATTGTACCAGCAACAGAAACTGCATTCTCCAAAGCTAGACGCGTAACCTTAGTTGGGTCTATAATACCTTCTTTAAACATATCAGCATACTCTTCTTTTCTCGAATTATAACCGTACCAATCATCTTTTGTTTTAGAGTTAATTAGTTTCTGAATATCTTCTACTTCTTCTCTCTGTTTACCGGCATTGTACAAAATCTGAGTAAAGGGAGCTTGAATAGCCTCTGTAAGTATTTGAATACCTACTTGCTCACTAGCTGTCTTTGTTTTGAATTCACCTTTCTTTTTTAAATTAAGTAGGTAGGTACTTGCATTTAGTAACGCTACTCCTCCTCCAGGAAGAATACCTTCTTCTAAAGCAGCTCTGGTGGCGTGGAGAGCATCATCTACTCTATCTTTTTTCTCTTTTAACTCTACTTCTGTATAACCACCGACATGTACTACGGCCACACCACCTACAAGCTTGCCTAATCTATCTTGTAAATTTTCTTTTTCAAAAGGGGAATTAGAATCATCGATTTGATTTTTGATATCAATAATTCTTTCTTCAATATCAACATCTTTTCCTTTAGCATCAATAATAGTAGTCTTATCTTTAGTTACAGTAACCTTACCGGCTTTACCTAACCATTCGGGTTGAAACTTATCTAGTCTCATACCTTTTTGATCCGATACTACTGTTCCTCCGGTCAAGATTGCAATATCTTCTAAAGAAGCTTTTTTTCTATCTCCAAAGTCAGGAGCTTTTACTGCTACTACAGGTAAAATACCTCTCATCTTATTAACTACCATAGTAGATAATGCCTCTCCATCAATATCATCTGCAATAACTAATAGTGACTTGTTCTGTTGAGAGACTGCTTCTAGGATAGGAAGTAATTCTTTTACTGCGTTTAATCTTTTATCTGTAATTAAGATTAACGGATCACGAAGAACAGCTGTCATAGAGCCATTGTCAGTAACAAAATAAGGAGACTTATAACCTCTGCTAAATTGCATTCCTTCTACCGTTTCAAGGTAGGTCTCTCCTGTTTTTGATTCCTCAATAGTAACGACTCCATCTTGCCCTACTTTATCCATGGCAGCGGAAATTAACTCACCAACTTCATTATCGTTATTAGCTGAAATAGTAGCGACTTGTTTTAGCTGCTCTTCGTCCGTTATATCTTTAGATGTCTTTTGTAAATATTCTACTGCTGTTTTAGTAGCAAATTCAATTCCTTTTTTTACTTCTACTGCATTATTATTTCCAATGGTACCTAAACCTTTTTGAAAAATTTCTCTTGCTAGTAAGGTAGAGGTAGTAGTACCGTCTCCAGCTTGATCACCTGTCTTAATAGATGCCTGCTTTACTAACTGAGCTCCGATATCTTCTACTGGATGTTTTAAGTTAATAGATTTAGCTACAGTAACACCGTCTTTAGTAGAAGTAGGGTTACCTGCTTCCTGCTCAATAATTACATTTCTACCGGCAGGTCCAAGTGTGCAAACGACAGTCTTTGCTAATTTTTCTACTCCTTGTGAGAGTTGCTGTCTTGCTTCGTGATTAAAAACTAATTCTTTATTCATCTTCTGTGGTTCTTACAACTGCTAAAATTTCTCTATCTTGTGCTATAAAGTATTCCTCTCCCTCAAAATCGATTCTTAGAGTACCAATTTTAGGTATTAGTACAATATCACCTACTTTATGATTAACTGGAATAAAATGGCCAAACTCTGATAGTCTGCCTTTGCCTGTGGCGAGGACCTCTCCCATCTCCGGCTTTTCTTTTCCCATATCGGGAATTACAATATTTCCGTACGTTTTTTCGCCTTCATCTATAGGGCGAATTAACAATCTGTCATTTGACGGTAATAACTTTTTATCCATAAAACTTTTTATTTATATTAATATAAGAACTTTAATTTAGAAATCAAACCCCAGAGCAATAAAATTTAGCTAATTTTCAAAGTTTTTGGCTCTGATCCTTTAGCAAAAGGAATAATAATTTGAAGTAAGCCATTCTTAAACTCAGCTGTTGCTTTATTTAAGTCAAACCTACTATCAATCTTCCAACCTAAATTAAAAGATCTTTTAGCGATACCTTTATGTATAAATTCGCCTTGATCTTCGTCTTTCGGTTTATCGTAATTTACTCTGATTATATTACCCTCAATTAGAATTTCGATATCTTCTTTTGAGATCCCTGTACAAGCTATATCTAGTCCTAGACCGTTGTCTCTCTCGTAAATATCTACTGGGTGGGGTAATTTGGATTCTGCCAGAGGTCTGTAAGCCCCGGCTTCTTGGAAAAAATTCCTAACTAAAATGTCGAACGGATTACGTTCATAAAATAATGTACTCATATCATTTAAAATTTGTGACGTCCTAAGATCGTCGGGTTAAACATAAGAAAGCGCTCTGGGGTCGATTTCTATATTAATAAATATAGGGTTTTTAACTATTTTATCCAACTATATTATTATTTTTTTTGTATCTTCTTGTCTCAATTTCTTACTTATTTGAGGAATAAATCCATTAACTAATACTTCTCCAAAATAGATGTCCTCATAATATGTAATTTCAATACCTAGCTTCTCGCTAATGATTCCTAAATTTTCTGTATGTACTCCTACTTCATAAATTGCTTTTTCATTAGCAGGAGTTCCTTCTAATTTCTTATTCCACTTCCATTTAACATTAGAAGTATTATGATGAAACATCCAAGTAGCAGATTGAATTTGTTCTTCTTTATTTTTTCGATCAAGAAGAATTACACTATCAAACTTCTCTGAATAGGTTAGTAGGTCTTCGACTTTATGCTGTGCTGCGTTTGCTTTAACTACTACATGATTACCAAAATCTTCTAACTTAGTAGGTTCAAAAATTGCAGGACATTTATAATTTGAAGCAAGTGATCTTAAGAGAGTAGTTCCTCCACATCTTATATTTGCTATGATCAATATTTTATTAGTGTCCATCTCTCCAGTTAATTGAAATTTCAGGTGGTGCTTTCAAAGTAACTCCAGGAAGCTGTGTGGTACTTTCCATTAGATCTTTAACATAAGGAGCAAACATTTCTGCTTGATCTTCTCTAACGTTAATAACCAACTGGTCATGTACCTGAGCTTGTACACAAGCATCTACTCCTAGTTCTTTTGCTTTTCTGTTTATAGCAAGAGCAGCACGGTTAACAACCGCAGCGGCAAGAGACTGCAACTGAAAGTTTAAGCAGTTATTAAGTCCGTTTCGATAGTCTCGATATGCTTGCATTACTTGATCTTTACCGTATTGTAGCTCTAGTTCTTTTCTAAATCTCCAGTCCATCATTCTATCACCAAACTTAGAGTAAATTTGCTTCACTCTAGGTAAGTGTCGAACGCGTCCTACATAGTTTTTAATATATCCTTCATCCTTAACTTGGCGTCTAGAATTTTCTCTCCATTTAGCAAGACCAGGAAACCCATCCAAGTAACCTTTAATTAATCCTTCAGCAGTTTTCTGATCAACATCTAACGTCATTTTGAGAGCATAAGCTTCCATACCGTATGCAACCCCTAACGAATAAGCTTTAGCTTTATTTCTTTTAACTGGGTCTAGCTTCTTTAAGTAGTTAGGAGCAGATTTATCAGCAGAGACACCTTCAAGTTTTTCAGTCTGTATTGCTACATACGAATAGAAGTCGTAATTATTGTTAAAAATCTCTTGTAGTTTTTCATCACCGGATACTGAGGCAAAGCAGTGAGGTTCTAGAGATTCATAATCACAATCAATTACTTTTCTACCCTTACCTGCAATCAGGAATGCTCTAACAATATTAACATACTTCTCTATTACAGGAGCATCTTCACCTGGTTCAAGTGGTTTAGGAAGCTGTTGTGCATCTGATCCATATCGACCTGATACAGTACCGTTCTGCTTAAAGTAGAAGTAGTATTTACCGTCCTCATTACCGTTAACAAAACGTTCAATATAAGTAGACTTTATTTTTAAGAGCTTATTGTAGATACGAAGATTTTCTGCCCAAGGATACTCTTTAGCTAGCTCTTCTACCATATCCATATCAAACTTATCTCTACCAGACTTGGTATTAGCACCAGATACTTTAGGTTTAATACCCATGTATTTAAATACTATTTCACCTAAGTGAGCTTTAGATTGAATATTGAGATATTCTCCATCATTTTGCTCTTTCCATAGACTCATAGAAATTCTAGCTTGCTCTACTTCACTAATATAATGGTTTTCACCGGTAAGAAGAAACTGTTTTTGAGGAGAGTCTTCTAACTCTTCTATAGCTTTTTGAGTAAGGGTATACTTGCCTGTTTTCTCTGATTTAGGTAAAGGTAGAGAGTATCTCTCAACTAATTTTTGAGCCCAATTACCTTTATGGGATACAGGGTAGTTAGTCATAGCAGTATCTACTACCCACTGTTTAACTTCCGGAAGAGCTAATAGAGACTTCATTACAATCTCTTTATTCTTTTCTTGATCCTCGGTAATCTCAGCATAAGTTTTAGCTAATAACTCCATATCAAGATCTACACCGTAAGCTTCCATAGGTACAGTTACCTCACGGTAGATTGGCATTACTTCCTCGTTGAAGAAGAATTCTTCCAAACCTTCGTCTCTAAGCTTACCCAAATAAAGATTACAAATACGAAGGGTAAGATCAGTATCAGCTGAAGCATACTTGCTAAGAATATCCAGATCAGCTTTATAAATTTCAAAACTTTCTTTAGTGACAGAACCACCATTTTTCTTAATACTTTCTTTCAGTTCCAACTGCTCTTGGTTAGCTGCTTCTTGCACATTCAGGCCAAGAGCTTCCTGATTCATGATAGCAATAGATTTTAGTCCGAAAGGACTACCAAACCCGAAGGCTCCTTCTTCATAGACTGTATGAACAAGTAATCCAGTATCAACCCAAACACTAGGTAGTAAGTTAATACCAAAATAGTTATTAATAAACTGAACGTCGAAAGAAGCGTTGTGAAATACTAGCTTTTTTCCAATCAGTGCTTTTAGTAAATTTTTAGAAATTACTTCAGTAGAAGTATCATCAATAGTCTGCAGTTCTAATTCATCTTTCTGAAAGTTCCAGACTAAGGTAGGAAGATAGAAACCTATACCTTCTTCTCCAGATACAGACCAACCTACAATTTTATCTTTCCTAGGATTAAGTCCGGTAGTCTCCGTATCGACTGCTATAACATCTGAATCTTGAATATGCTGGAATAGTAGCTTTAAAGTTTCGCTATCTTGGACTGTGTAGTACTTTTTTTCTAATTGCATTTATCTAAAATCTTTTCTTATAAAATCTCCTTCGTCATATGATTTGAGTATATGACAATGTTTACAAACAAGCTGATAGTTAGAAGGTTGTTCTCCTTCATCAGTATGTTTAATATTAGAATTTATGTGATCTACATCAAATAAGCCACTTAATTCTTTTAAATCTCTATCGTAAAATTGAGTTGGATCGTAACCGCAACACTCACATTTTAAGTTACCTGCCACTATTTTTTCCGTTTTATAAAATAACCAAGGACGGACTGGAGCATTTTTACCGTAAGTTTGATACTGTCTATGAACTTTACAGTATTTGGTGGCAAAATGAGCTTCTTCTTCTATAGGGGTGTTACACCATGTAACTTTACACATAACCTTTCTAATTAATACTTAAATATACGAACTTTTATTCAAGATTCCAACTGATTTAGTATTTCTTTTTCGTCTATTTTTATATTGTGCTGGTGTTCGAGCTGTCTAATAACTCTAACCTTCATACGGTTATTACCTTTAAAAAAATTCCAAATGAGCGATGCTTCAATTGTCTGTATTCTTTTTTCTAATCCAAATACACTGGCTTTGAGAAGCTCTTCATCTTCATCATCTACTTCTACATTGATATTTTTTTCAGAAGCATAGGAAAGTAATCCTAAAAAGTCATTATTTTCGTAACAAGATTTTATACGGTCAAATTCCTCTTCTGTTCCTCCTTTATCTGGGTGTGCTTTTGTAGATGCTTTTCTATATAGTTTTTTCAGTTTATCTGGTTTAGCTACTTTTGGTTCTTCCTCTCCTGGAGGGGTATCTCTTATTTCACCTGTTTCTTCATTAATCCAGATCTCAGTTTTTATTTGACTAAAATATTTTCCAAAGATTTCTTTCCACTTAACTTCTAATGTAGAAAAGTATTCTTTTGTATCCTCATGCTCTAATTTGAGATACTGATACTTGAGAGAATATTTTTTTAAAAGTCTGGACATTAGAATTCACCATATAAGTCGAATAGCATTGGTTCTGGTTCTTCTACTATGATTTCTTCTTGTTTGATTATGTAGAGTTTACCTTCTAAGGGTTCTAATCTATAATGACCTTTAAACTTAGTTTTACGCATGTACATAGTTAAAGCCATAACCAAACCCTCAATAGTAGTTCCTGGATCGATTACTAATTCCCAGTTATCACCGGGTGGTACTCTAGTTGCAATTAGTTGCTTTTCTTCTTCTATAAGTACTTCTGGCATACTGTTAAATTTATTGTCTAAGGGTCTTCTTAATAGTAAATAGAGGCTCAGTAAAGAAGTCCGGTATATATAATGAGTGTGTAGCTCTAATAGGATTAATATCAATACCTCCTCTTCGAGTATATAAACAAGCCACCATTAACTGATCAGGGTTACAAGCATCCATCAAATGTTTAAAAATCATTTCACATATCTCCTCATGGAAGTGACTAACTGTTCTATGAGAAACAATATACTTAGCTACTGATTCTGGTGTGGGAATATTTTTACCCTCCATTCGAATAAACACATCACCCCAATCCGGTTGATTAGTAACTCTACAATTTGATCTAAGTAAATTAGAGGAGTACTTTATTTCGGTACTAGATGAATGCTCTTCAACATCTAGTTGAGAAGCATCAGATTTAAAGGCTGTAAAGTCTATAGCATCTAAGTTAGTTATTTGATCTAAAGGATCGTATCCCTGGAAAGTTAGACTTTCAAATTCCATTTCTGAGGTAAAGAATCTTGCTGTAACGTCTGCTTCTAAAAGTTCTCTTAAGTCTCTCTCTACTCTAGCTTCAATACCGGTAATACAGTCAGCAGCAGTACTACCAATCTGCGTCATATTAAAAGAGTTTAAATACAATTTTATAGACTTAGATTCTACGTGAAATTCCGAATTCGCGGGACATACGATTTTAAGCATACCAGCAACAGGTTGACCTTTAGTAGTAATAGCTGATACTTCGTAAGCATTCCATACATCAACTCCTACAAATTCTTTTCCGGAAAGACCATATCCTTCTCTATTTAAGATACGAGGAATTTTAACTAGTAGTGAAGGATCATAAGTATCCTTATACCCATCACCGCCTACCTTACCTAAGTGTTTAGATGCAATTGCTACAACGTCTTGATAATTCTTTACTTCTTCCATAATTAACCTTTAAAAATTTGTTTTGTACCGCCATCGTAAAAATACGCATGACCATTTTCTATTAGTAGTTGATTTAGAGATTTTTCCTCACCCTTAATGTATATATCTGCTAACACTCTACCGTACTTACCTACTCCAAATGATTGAATCTGAAATTTTCCATCATTACGTGTTAGGTAGGATTCAGTAAATTCTTTAGCAAGTAAACCTTTTTCTTTTTCTTCTAAATTTCGGGTTCTACTTTCCCAAGTATCTACTCCATTAAATCTTAATCTAGCTTTAGTCCAAACGTCAAAGCCAAGATCGATCATTACGTCGGCAGTATCTCCATCTACTACTCTGACTAGTTTTGCTTCGTATCTATACATTTATAAATTTTAATATTTGTTCAACTCTTTGCATAGGAGAACCAGTAACGGTTAAGTAAGGCTGTCTAACTCCTTCTAGTACAGCTTTAAATTCATCATCAATTTTAGTTCTCCATTCTTCGTTAACACTTCTTACTCCGTCATCTACTGATTCGAACTCAATAGGAAAGTAGATATAGTGAGTATATTCACCTTTAACTCTATTCCAAATATCTTCAATATAGTTATATGTCTTTACAGATAATTTATCCATAAACTTAGAATATACGAGTAAATCCATATAACACCTATCCAATACTAGATTATAAGGTTGCAGTAAAGCTTCTAAATGAAAACTACTTATAGCCAGTTGAGTAGCATCAGTACCTTCTTCATTAATAGGAAATCCGTAACTACCTACAGTTCTAGTAGATTCGTTTACGAATTCATATTTAGGTAATTTATTTTTAAGTAGTTCATAGACAGTAGTCTTACCTGTACTACTAGCCCCTACTAATGCTATTCTTTTTATCATAAAACCTATTTAAAGTATTGTACATTCCTGCTACTCCGAAATCAGCACCATATTTTTTATTTTGTTCTAAAAAGAACGTCATTAATCTTTGAAATGCATTGCTTTCGTTTTTTCTTACTAAATAAAATTCTTTATCCATACATTTAATCATTTAAAACCGTTGTTAAGTATACAAACCACATAAATAAACTGATATCTTTTAATTTACGAAAAATATCGTTAAGCTCCAACCCTTCGTTAAGAAAATAATCTTCCGCAATTATAGGACCTTCATCTACACCTGCTGTAACTTTATGTAAAACAGCTCCTATTTTTTCATACTTTCCTTCATACGCTCTAATTTGAGGATCCTTACCTTTAAGTTCTGGATATAATGTTATTAAGCCAGGATGCCCATTAAACACGCTAAATTTCTCACAGATTTCAGAAGGCATAATTCTCAACCAACCGTGAAGAGTTATTAATGCTCCAGGAAAGTAAACCAGAAGATCTTCATATTCTTCTAGGTCTGGTTTATTACTAAAAGTAAAGTACCCTCTTTTCTCAATTCTAGGATCTACAGTTCTGAGATGATCTGGTCTTTCATTTGTAATAATTCTATCAGGCCAAAATCCAAGCTTTTCTGATAGGTCAGCAATTTCTCCGCCTGTCTGACTAAAAAATGCTATCCACGTCCGTCTGCCCATTTGTAAACCATCTAAATTTTTGAATATTATACTTAATGAGATGAAGTTGATCCATACTTACTTCACTATTAATCATCTCAAATAGTTTCTGCGATTCTTTACTCCAAAGTCCTTGGTCTTTATACTCTATACCCTTAATACCGTGTACTACCGGATTAGAGGTATCTAAGGAATACAGCCAATTATAGTCTGAGTGTTTATAGTATTGGAATTCTTGAGGTAATCCACATCCTAATAGGTGATGAGGCTTCTTCTCGTTTATCACACCGTCTCTCATTAAGTCTCCGAGTAGTTTAACTCTCCCAAGCATCCAACTTACGTATTTGTTAGGATGAGGGACAGATTCAGTATAATACGAATAGTCAAAAGAGATAGCAATCATGTCTACCTTTGCGATTTCATCCATAAAGATGTAGCAAGCTTTAATTTGCTCATATGTCTTACCCTGAACAACTCCAATTTTCTTACCTGGAACGTTTGAGTATTTCATATTCCATTCAGCCATTTGATTCATAGTTCGCTTAGAATCCTCTAATGCATCCGGAACAATATACCAAGTAGGTCTCAATTCTTTAATCCAGTATGCAAATCTATCTGCATCAAAAGCTTCTTCTAACTCAAAAATAGAGTTATCGAGAATTACTTCTCTCCCTCTACTTACAGCTTTTTTAAACATATTTAAGTACTCTTCATCTTCTTCAAATAGATGAACTAATGCATAATCGTAATCTGTAAACTTCTGTACAGTATCAAAGATGCTTTTAGGACTCTCGTGAGCTATTCTAACCATAAACTATTTTATTTTTTATTAATTCTGCTATCTCAATATTCGTTTTTGCATCAAAGTGATTTTTATTATTAGAATCAAATTTCCACTTATTTACAAAACTTACTGAGTCTTTATATTCTGAATAAAAAGGGTCAAAAATAAACCTTCTATAACCTTGTAATTTACTATTAATCTTATCCCTTATTAGTTCATAAGTAAATTTAAAATAATCATCATCATACACATTTTCAAAAAACCATCTTGCTTCTTTTAAGTGCATACTGTCTAGATAAAGTAAATCACAATTACCATGTATTACGGTATTGTGAATTGACTGTCTAGAATGCACACGAGAATGTGACGTATGATTACCTATAATATACGAAAAATTATTCAGATCTAACGACTTTATTTGAGAAAAAATTTTATATTCTCCTACTCCTGCTTCCGCGACATTAACAACATCAAATTTCTTCGAAATAATATCTACCCAACTTCTTCTTGAATCTTTGCCCCAGTTGGAACTAAAACTATCTCCAAAAATTAATATAGGTTTATTCTTCACCTGTTAGTTTACTGATGTTTAAAGCTTGTGAAAGATCTTGAACTGAGGTCTCTATTAATTTCATTGCTGCATCAAATTTAGCTTGATTTTCTTCATACTCATGCTTTTGAGTATAAGCTTCTACAGCAAGTTCATAAGGTACGTACTTTTTACCTTCAATTACTACTATATGATCTTCTAAATTAACCATTAAAGTACTTAGTTAAATCTGGTCTAAAGTAATTAACTGATTTCATTACTTTTCTATCTCTTGTTCTGTAGACAATGAACTTCCCATTAACTTTTTCATAATGACAAGGCTCACCCTGTTCTTTAGCTCGTACGGTGACAGTCTGTGCGGCTTCTTCTTCAGTAGAGCAAGCTTTACTAAGATTACTCGCTTGAACCTCTTGATACGCTGGCCATATCTTATCCTTAAGGCCGTGTAACATAACACCGTTCCCAAGGGAAACATAAGTAATATCACACAAAGCATCCAAAACTTCCACGATGTTTCCGTCTTCGCAAGCTTGTCTATATTCTTCCAATTCTTCGAGTATAAAGTTATATACGAACTCCCACTCGGCTTTTGCTGGGATTGTTGGTTCATAGTTATTAGGTTTGCCAAATATGGCATTGAATTCTTCTACTTCTGAAACAAAGGGTACATACTCGTTATCATGCTTGCTACAAGGTCCCATTTCTTCTTCTGTAAATAATGTTAGTTGTTTACCCATTTTTTTATCTTTTAGGCATTGTTAATCCGCCAATATAATTTCCATCTCTTAAATGTTCTAACTCGGCTCTTCCAAAATCATCTTCATATCTTACGATATCATCTTCTCCAAAATAAGTTCCTGTTTGTACTTCTACAAATTGAACAGGAGTTTCTGTCTTATTCCAAGCTCTATGTTTAGAGCCTAAAGGAATGTGAATAGAATCACCGGTAGGTACAGAAATAGTTTTATCGTCAAGAATTACAGTTAAGGTACCTTGAACAACAGTCCAATATTCCTGTCTCTTTTCATGAGATTGGTACGATAGTTTTTTTTGAGGTTCTACAGTAATCAACTTTACTTTAGTATATTCAGCATCTAGCAACACTTCATATCTACCCCAAGGTCTAATATCTATTTCCATATCTATAATATAATAAAAATAATTTTAAAGTACAACTATTCCATGTAGAAAAGGGTACTTAGTAAAATTTACATTTTCCCACTGGTTAATATATACACTATGGTTATACTCTACTATATTTTGCAAAGAAGCTAGAAGCTGATTATACTCTTCGGTTGGAAGATTATTTATGCGTTCAATTTCAGAAGTTAGAGCAAGTAATCTTTGTTTATCATCTACGATTTCATCATAGGATTCATCAATAAATTCTCCGAAAGTTTTATATCCTAACTTTTTCAAATCTCTCAAAATAAATGGAGTTGCTGCAATAAAAAACGGTCTTTTACACGCAATAGGTTTCCATACTTTTTCTGTGATAAATCCAGGAGAGATTGTTAATTCATTATAGTCTTTTTTAGCAAACTCATAATTTATTCCTAAAAAAGGATCAAAATGAGATTCAACAACTATATGGTAGTCTGATGTGTTTAATGCTTCGTAAATAACATCAGAGAATTTGTTACTTCTGCTCCCCAAATCGTAGGGTACACCTTTAATAAATTCTTCTACTTCTTGGGTTATTACGTGTCCCTTTTTAATCGCATCAGCTTTTAGTCTTTCCTCATCGTATAATTCATTTGTATAAGGATTGTAATTATGAAAAGAGAAATTAGTATTTGCTAATACTCCTCTTTTAAGAAGTTCTAAATAAATATCAAACCTCCAATCCCAATAATTTCTACTAAATATTGAGAATTTATGAGTCTTTATTGCTTCATCATTATACCTAGGAGGTACCCTTTTCATGAGAATATTAATGTAATCAGCTGAAATATTATTTATTCCTCTAGCTGCTAGTCCATTAACTACAAACTCAATGAAATTTTGATCCATCAATACAAAAATAACTCTAGAACTATCTACATTTCTAAGCTTGATATCAGAGGCAAATCTATCTAAGTCTGCTGAGTTAATATAATCATCAGCAAAATTAATTACTATTAGAGCTTCTTCGTTAGTTCTAAAATGTTCCCACATTTCTTCTGTAACAAAGTCTCTAAACTCGAGATTTCTCATAGCTAAATCATGTCTATCATAATAGAAAATAGGGTTTTTGTCAGCAGAGGTCCATTCTGTATATTCTTTAGCTCCTTTATCTGCCCAATACCATTTATGGTCTTCACTCGAGTTCTTTCCAAAATTTACGTAAATCATTTTATTTTAAATCTATAGGTTCATTTAATTTTTCATCATACCAGTATAAACTACGGTGTGGTGGATCATCTGGGTTGTGTTCTGAGGTACTTACAAAATAAAACAGTCTCAAAGTATTTCTCGACAAATGAGATGGACATTGAATTGGATCTGGGTATCCATGAAAAGCATATTTACCATGTCTCCAAATTAACGCTGTATTAAATAAACAATCAGCTTTAAAAATTTCTTGCTGTCTATCTCTGTCGAGAAAGCTCAATGCTCCTCCATATTCAGCCTTCCATTCTGGTGTAATATAGATTATTAAACTTAATGCTCGATGAAGGCTTAATTCGTTATTCCAGTTAAAATCTGTATGTATCTTTAAGGTATCACCATTAAAGCTCTTACTGTATCCTGCTCCTATTAAATGGGGATCTGGGATAAGTCTTTCGATACCTGTTAATGTCTCTAAGTAAGTTAAAAATGGTCCGCTATTCAGGTAGTTAATAATATTGAATGCTATAGGCATAAGTTCAACTTTATTTAACTCCTTCATATGACTTCCATTTCTATCAAAAGTTTTCCAGTATACATTTGGTATACTTTGGCTTTCATAATAGAGTTTGTATGCTTCTGTTTCCGGAAGAAAATTTTCAAACCTTATAATAGGGTTTGGGCTTCCGGCTCTAAAGCGAACAGTGTCTTTATCAAGGTGCGCATATTTTTCTTTTATCCATTCAAACATAATATACTCCTAATATCTACATTTACCTGCTAATTCTATGTTTTTATAAAACTCAGCTCTTGCAGAATCTTCGTTAAGAAAGCAACCTGATAGTTTAGCTGTCTGCATTGAAGCTCCTTGGTGCTTAACTCCTCTACAACTTACACAGTTATGAGTTGCATCAATCATTACAGCTACTCCAAGGTTACCTTCACAAATCTTATCGATTGCATTATGAATGGCTACAGTAAGTTGCTCTTGTATAGCACCTCTTCGTCCAAAGTGTTCGACGATACGGTTGAGTTTAGACAGACCTACTACTTTACCATTCTCAGACGGTACATAGGCAATACTCACACGACCACCTATTGTTTGGTGGTGGTGGCTACACATTGACGTCACCGGTATATTTGACTCCTGTACGATACCGTTGTACCCATCAGAAGGGAATGCTGTAATTTCAGTCATTGCATCATAACGTCCTCTCCATAAATCTCTTACATATGCTTTAGCTACTCTACGAGGAGTATCAGCTGAGTTAGGGTCATTTCTCCAGTCACATCCTAAAGCATCTAGAAACTTTCCATAAGCATATGCTGCTTCTTCAATCATTTCACTTTTCTGTACTTCTGTAAGAGGAAACCCAGGGGCTACACCATTTGCAAATCCTTCTTTTACTAATTCTAATTCAATGTTATTCATTAATTTTTTGTTTTTAAAGTGGTACTGCGACACATTATCTATATCTTAATATACGAATTTTTGCTCAATTATCCAAATAGTCTTGAATTGGTTTTGAATCTTTTTTTTCCCAAGGGTAGACTATCCAACCGAAATCTCCTGGTACTTCCTTACCGAAGAAATCAGGTTTAAATTTAGAAGTGGATTTATAATGAAGTGCTGCTGTTTTTGGTAGTTTTATGTCTTCTTTTAAGTTTAAAAAAGTATCTCCTGTATCAGCTATATCGTCTATAATTAACAAATCATGATAATGATTACTTTTAAATTCAAAGTACTGTACATTAAATCTATGTGAATAAAGTACTGCTAAAAGAATTCCTCCTCTAGGAATACCGGTTACATATTTGATTTCTCCTTTTGTTTGTTCATGAATTTTGTCTAATAGCTCATAGACATCCTCCCAAGTTAAGTAGATTTTGTTTTCTCCCATGTGTTATTAATAAACCAATTACCGGCAGTGTAATCTGCTAGAGTATTTTTACTTTCTACTTCATCTAGTTTTTCCTTTAAGTACTCCCATTGCTGTGGAGTAATATTAAAGTGGTGAGCACCGTTGACAAAACCTCTAAACCAAATAACAAATTCTTCTGCTGTCATTGTTTGTATGTTAAACCATAAAATTGATAATTCTTTTTTACTGCTTCTAATTCTCCGGCTGCGATTGCTTGTTCTTCTGTATCAAATATAGCTTCTACAGGGCATTCCGGGACACATGCACCACAGTCAATGCATACTTCAGGATTAATGTACATAGATTCTTCTCCTTCTGCAATACAGTCTACTGGACAGACTGCAATACAGGCTCCATCTTTAGTACCAATACATTTTGATCCTATAATAAAACTCATACTTCTCGTTGTGTATCAAATGCCATTATGTGTGCTCTTCCTGTAAATCTGTAACCTTCATCTCTACAAAAATCCATAACTACAGGATAAGTTTCAAATAATGCAACTCTTGTATCTCCAGCTGGCATCATCCAGACTTTTTCATTAGGAATATTTAGGCTATCTAAAAACTGCCTAACCTCGCTGTATATAGTTAAGTCTTTATCTAATACCGGTTTAATATGGTAGTCCTTATGATACGCAATTGACTTTCTAATAGCGTCTAAATTTAATCTATACTTATTATGCTGTTTAACCATTCTATCATCTACTATACCACCTTGAGGTGTGGATACGCCAATAATAGGAACACTATTAGAGAACTTAGGGCTAATAGACAGGAGATCAATAGGATAATCGGTCTCAAGGTAATGACTACCTTCGTTCTCCATAGTGATAAAAATACCTCTTTCATGTGCTAGGTGTGTTAATTCGTTTACTAATTTGCCGTGCATTGAAGGAGAACCACCGGTTAACATCATTTCTGAGATATGAGGATTTTTATCGTACATATCTATGATATCATTAAAGGTATATCTACCTTTTTCTGGGTGAATAGAAGTATACCAGCTATCACACCAGCCACCTTCTCCAAAGTAGCATCTATGAGTACATCCTGTTGTTCTTATGACAATAGTCGGATAACCTTGTCTAGAACCTTCAGATTGTACTGCAGTATAAAGTTCAACGATGGGTAGTACTTTATTATAATCTTCTATTCTACCTAGGGACATAAATAGCTGAATTTTTATCGTGTTCTCTGAATTCTACTTTAGTAATAGTTACTCTACCGTTAGTTTCTTCCTCAATAAAAGGATTAACTTTTGAGTACACAAATTCGGCAAACTTCTCTGCTCCAGTAGCAGGTACTTCACGCAGTTGGATTGTACCGTTACGGTCCATTTTTCTGAAATAATTTCCTAATTGCGGATCATCTTCTGCTACAATAACAGTATGGTCAAACATATACTCAAACCATTCTTTAGGAGATAAACCGTCTATTTTACCTTTAGCTCTTTTCATACCGCCAAAGTCCCATACCCAGTTTCTTTCATCTAATTCACCTTCGAACCAAATTTTAATTGAAACTCCATACCCATGTAGAAACCTACAATGAGTATCTTCTGCTTTCCATTGTCTAAAGCAGGTACTAAATCCATCAAATACTTTTGTTGATTGAAATTTACTCATTATTACAACTTTTTTTATGATTAAACAATCCGCCGCATTTACATTTAATGTAGTTAACTGTAGCTACAAATAATGGACTGCTAGCTAATACTGTAAGTGCACTAGGATGCCAATGCTCTCCGCAAATTCCTAAAGTGTGCTTAACTACCTCTATCATACCAACTCTTCTAATATTCCAACAACTTCTGATAATACTAATATTCCTGCTGCCCAAAATAAATCAAAAGGAATAAGTATATATCCTAATATACGAATTCCTGATTTAATAAACGACACAATTTGATGTTTTTTTGCGTCGGGATAATCTTCAAGTGTGGGTGAGGTGGAGAGATCTTTAATTTTAGATACTCTTCTTGTCTCTACATCGTAGAGTTCGTCTAATAACCTTTGTTCTTCTGTTTTCATAAATGTGTTTTTAAAGTGGTGCTACGACACTGTTGTCTTCTATTATAATAATATAAGAACTTTTTATTTCATATGCAACTTTTTACTCAATAATTACTATACCGTAGTATTGTCCACCTGCTATAGTAGGCGTAACTTTGATGTGTATAGAATCAAATTGTGCTAAAGATAATCCAGTAAAACTAAATGTAGTTATTACATCGGTATTTAACGTACCTGAATCAGTAGCAATTGATGAAGCAGATGCAAAACCTGCTCCATCTGCATTCTTGAATACCTCCACTGTACATGCATTTGCTGATGCGGCATCATTTCTTAAGTAAATAGTAACTTTACTAAGTAAAGCTGATGTAAGTAAGAAAGCACTATCTGCAACTGGTGATGGAGAATCGGTTGCTGTACGGGTAATTGAATTGAAGAAAAATGTTGAACTATTACTTCTGGTAGTTGAAATAAATAATCGAGTTGTACCTTTAAACGTACTACTAGGTGCTGGTGCCCATTCTTGACTACCACTATCCCATGCTAACCTGTAACCGTCAGTAATAGTAGATGCATTGTAATCATTTACATCAGCAAGTTCATCTAATGTGTTGGCTGTTAAACTTGTTAAGAAAGAACTTGTTGCTGCATTTAAACTATTAACTTCTGCTTGTATCGAACCTGTAAATAAATTTAATGCTGCAATATCAGTATGTGACGATTAAATAAAGCCAAAATCAGTAATTTGGGCTGAACTACTTACTAAAGTTTTATTTTCTAAAACTGCTATTCTACTACTATCAAAAGCAATATCATTTCTAATAGAGGCTGAATGGAAAGTCCATTCTTCTTCTGATAGAAATAGTGTGTCTAAAGAAGAACTTAACGTCTCTAAGCTTATTACTCTAGCATCTATAGAACTTGTATAAGCATTTACAGCACTAATATCAGGTACATTTAATGCATGTGAAGCAGTAGTTGCAAAATTAGCATATGAAGATGATAGCTCATAAGTAATTTCATGAGATGCAGAAATTGCATAGGATGCGGTAATAGCTTGTGCTGCGATTCCTGTAGCTTGGCTAAGATTTATTTGACTAGAACCAGAAACTAAAGTTTTATTTTCAAAGAAAGCTATTCTGACACTATCTGCAAAGATATCATTTCTTATAGATGCTGAGTGGAAAGTCCATTCATCATTAGAAAGGTATGTAGAAGCAACAGAACTAGAAAGTGCGGACAATTCAGCATCAGTAGCAAAAGTTGCATCTAAAGAAGCACTAAAATTTTGTAGATCTGCTATAGAACTAGAAATCGCACTATAGTTGGTTGTTTGAGTTAAATCAATTTGACTAGAACCAGAAACTAAAGTTTTATTTTCAAAGAAGGCAATTCTAACACTGTCTGCAAAAATGTCGTTTCTGATAGAAGCAGAGTGGAAAATCCATTCATCATTAGAAAGGTATGTAGCAGAAATCGAGCTTGATAAGCTACTTAATTCTGCATCAGTAGCAAAAGTTGCATCTAAAGAAGCACTAAAATTTAATAGTTGTGCTGTCTCTAAAGCAAGAGAGCTAGAAACTGCTGCTAGTTCATTATCTGTAGCGAAGGTATTGTCTAATGACGAACTAAAAGTATGAAGTTGAGCTAAAGATGCAGATACATCAGAATATCCAGTGATACCTAATGTACCGTTAACAGTTAGATCACCCATAGAACCAGACAATTGTCTACCTAGACCGTCCTGTAGTTCGGCATTGCCGTTAACTTGAACGACTCTTTGAAAAGTCTGATTAATTTTTGTGTTAGTGAAATTCGCCATGTTGCTACTGATATTATATAAATAGGGTAGGTATAACTAGCTAGAAGTTTTTGTAAATAAAAGGATCTCTTTTTTTCAATTCTTTAAGCTTTTTCTTATATTTTCTGTTTTGCTTCCACTTAAATATAAGATTTTTGATAAATTTAATTAATTTCATTTTTTAATAATAATATAGTTGTTTAAAATCAAATAATCGATATCGCTATCTAAATACCTCTCTATTGCTTGAGTAGCTGTTCTAGTGATAGTCTGATCTTTTAAGTTGTATGAGGTATTTAGTACAACTCCATGACCAGTTAGCTTTCTTAGCTCAGTTAATAATAAATAGTACTTTGGATTGTCTTTTATATTTACTGATTGTATTCTAGCAGTATTATCTACGTGTGTAGCAGCAGGAAATAAACTTTGTGCATTTCTTTTAACCTTTACTACTTGGTTCATATAAGGTACATTATCCTTGGCAATGAAGTAATTGTTTACATCGGTAGCTATTACGGAAGGTGCAAAAGGTCTAAACCCTTCTCTTTTCTTAATAACATAGTTTAATTTTTCTCTCATTTTAGGATCATGAGGTGATGCTAAAATTGACCTATTACCTAAAGCTCTAGCTCCAAATTCCATTCTATCTTGTACCCAGGCAACTATTTTACCGTTTAGTATTAGTTTTGCTACTCTGTTACAGAGTTGATCTTCTGCAAATTCTAAGTAGTTTACTCTATCTTTGTAAGATTCTAGTAAAATAGGTAAATCATCGTTATTAATTTTTTCTCCTAAGTATGGAGATGTATTATTACGTCTAGGTCCCTGGTAATTTACGAGACATGCACCAATAGCAGATCCTGCATCAGATGGAGCATAGGGGATATAAATATTTTGATAAAATTTGTAAGCCTTATTGTTGGCTACTCCATTATATGCACATCCACCTCCTAGGCATAAATTATCTGAACCGCTAGCAGATTTGATCATCTCTACAAACTTTAAAAAGTAAAATTCGTAAATAGCTTGAGTTGCTGCTGCTAGGTCTTTATGATCTTGTGTTACTTCAGTTCCTGGATCTCTTGGAACAATCTCTAAAAGCATCATTAGCTTTTCTGTAAACATTCCCTTATCGCTATACTCCCATGTAAAGTATTTTTGGTTGATTTCTGTACCGGAATCATTAAAGATGCTTTTTAATTTGTCGTAGTACTTTGCAGGTTTACCATAAGGAGCTAATCCCATTACTTTATACTCACCTTCATTAGGTTTAAATCCTAGGAAAGCAGTCATCGTAGAGTAAAACATACCCAAAGAATAGGGAAACTGGAAGCTTTCTATTAGGTCTACTTTCTTATCTTTACCTTTCCAGAGACTTACTGTATCCCATTCTCCTACTCCGTCAATTACTAGAATATCTGATTCTGAGTAAGGGCTGGTAAAATAAGAAAATGCAGCGTGGCTTAAATGGTGAGCAATATACGATATTTCTCCTTCGTACCCTATTTCTTTTAGAAGTTTTTCTGGATTATTGTTTTCGAATTCTTTAAGAAATTTTCTTTTAGTAAAGAGAGTCCTTATCCATCTTTTTTTAAATATACTTAAAACTCTATGTTTTTTTACTGCTGGGATTTCATACCAACATACTTGACGTACATCATTGATAGATATTCCCGCTTCTTTCAAGCAATAATTAATTGCATTTATTGGAAAAGATAAGTCGTGTTTTATTTCTGTAAATCTTTCTTCTTCGGCTGCTGCTACTACCTTTCCGTCTATAACAATACATGCTGCGGCATCATGGTAAAAAGCTGAAATTCCTAATTGTATCATAACAGTATCTGCTCGGTATTACGTTGTCTATATTTATACTTAGGGTCAAAAAATGGTCTTGCTTTCTGACTAACCAGACCCCAACTTTCTAATATTGAGTCTTTAGTACTAGAGTCTCCAGAGTACAAATCCTCGTAGTATATAATATTATTATTTAATTCAACAGATAAACATTCTAGTTGTGCTTTTTGTTTTTCAACATAACTTCTCAGTCCTTGCAGTTCTTCTACAGATTGGGTTTTAACAGTATATTTTTTATGCCATTCATCTGTCTTTTTAGCATATAGCAGACTCTCTATTTGTAGTTGTGTATTAAATCTATCTAGAAGTATTACCTTATCAAAGTATTTAGCCATCTCAACATGAAAGGTATAAGCAGGACCTTTATGAGATTCTGGTACAGCATCAATCATTGTTTTCACTACAATAGGACTGTCTTTATGTACCTCTTTTAAGCTAAAAGTATTATAGGATTCAAAAGATGATGGATTCCAAGGTTCAGCGTAAATCTTCCACCCGTGCTGTGCACCAAAAGCTTTGGTGAGCATGGTGGACCCTGTTCTCGGTAATGCAACAATATAGACTCCCATATATTTTACTCTTTGAGCCTCCAGAGGGATTCGAACCCACGACCTGCTGATTACAAATCAGCTGCTCTAGCCAACTGAGCTACGGAGGCGTTTGATCCAATCACTTTACATCTGCAAGTGCAAGAGGTTGAGGAGCTAATTGCATGCACAACCTAATTGGATCTATAATTTAAGCTACGTAATCGGTTAATACCTTTTCAACTGCAGCCTTAGCTACTTCCCAAGACACAGGTCCTGTCTCATCTTCATACTGAACTGGATCTTTTCTACCTAACTTAATGAACGCTTCAATACGTTCTACGGAAGAAGCAGATTTATAATCCGAGTTACCTGAAGGGTAAGGTTTGTAAGAAGTATTCGTACGTTTGTAAACTTCATCGAATTCTATTTGTAAATCCTTACATAATTTTTCACCATCTTGTAGAATACCAAACTTATCAGTTTCTAAATAAGGTGTAAAGTAACCTACCTTTTCAGCATCCCAGTTACCTATTCTAAAAGCAGCATCATCTGCATCTCTAAACTCTTGACGGCAGTCAGGGTAGATAGCATGATCACCAGCATGAATACCTAATGCAATATCTGTATTGTTTCCATTAGCATTAGCTGCTGATAAAGCAACTGCTTGAACTAAAGAAGCAAATATTTTGTTTCTGTTAGGTACTACTGTAGCTTTCATATTATCTTGCTCATAATGTCCTTCTGGTACATCAGCACCTCCGGTTACTAAAGCAGAGTTAAGAAGATTTACTAACCCGTCTAATTTAATAACCTGATACTTAATCTGATCACCGTTTCTAAAATAGACATTATCATTTAGATAATCTACTAAAGATTGAGCTCTTTCAAGTTCTACTCTATGCTTTTGACCGTAATCAAAAGATAAAGCTGTTACATTGTCGTACTCAGATAAACATCTAAGTAGTAAAGTAGAGGAGTCCATCCCTCCAGAAAGACTTACAACAACATTTTTTGCCATAATTTTATAATTTAAATATTTGCCAGGTATTATTAAGCGTATAGGCTGACGCTATTGTTCAAAAATAGATGCTATAGAGTTATTTACCTCTTCCCATCTAGTTGCATACTCTTTTAAAGTATACTCTGTCTGTTCTTTTCCTGTACTGTAGTTGAGTAGCTCTCTTGCTACAGCTTTCAATGCATTAGAAAAGTTAGAAGGATAACATACTGTTTTAATATATTCAGTATTATTTTCTCCTTTAATAACATTTTCAAATACAGTATAACCTCCGGTTTGAGATCTAGAGATAAAAAACGGTTCCATTGCCGGATCTTTAATAATAACATCCTTTGCAGGAATTGAGTTTGGTTTTCGTAACATATTAAAATAAGATTAATTCTTTAAGTTCTAGTTCTGATAGTGATCCTGTTTTTCTTTTTTCAGTTCCATCTTCTTTTACTACAATAGTAGTAGGTATGCTCATCACTTTATATTTAGCTGCCAATCCAGCATGATCTTTATCGATATCTACATTTAAAAATCGAATATCTTTATCTGCAAGCTCTTCAGTAACTCTATTCCACATAGGAGCGTAGTTTCTACATGGTTGACACCATTCTGCATAAAACTTAATTGCTTTTGTTGCCATATCTTTCTCTTGTTTTGTTGTAATGATCTGCCTTAGAAAATCTAACAGAATTAGTAGTAGATTTAGAGCTAGTATTGGTGGTAGCTTTTCTCCATGCTAACCAGTCTTTTAATTGCTCTACATTTTGTTTAGCTGAATTTTTTGACATATAACTGTATTATTAATTAATAATATACGAATTTATTTACTGAATAGCAACTATTATTCTATTTTTGCATACCAGTTTGTTTCCCCGCTAAAACTTCCTGAAGTGATAGAAACTGGGTTAGAATTGGATAATCTTGTTCCAGTGTAGCTAGAATTATTATACCAACCGGCGAACTCATACGGGTAGGTTGGTAAACTTTCTAAAGTAAGAGTAGGATAAAGGCTAAAATTATGTCTGGTAGTAGAAATACTTGACCTAGTTCTAGAATCTTCTCCTGTAATTTGTACTGATGCGTTAGAACCTGGGTCTACAGTGTAATATGCTACATAATTACTATTTTCAGAAAGTGATCCTGAACCAACATTAGTACATCTGGTTAGATTCTTAACAAAAAATTGATCAATACTGTCTTCTACTTGAAACTCCAGTCCATTAAATAAATCCTGTCCAGTAAATACCCCGCTTTGAGACACACTACTAGTTAGTAGATTACTACCTGTAATGCTACTATGGTATATCTGCAGAGTAACCATGTCTGCTGAATTGACGGTATTTTTAATTCTAACTGTTTTCATTTATAATAAATAGTTATCCATCACAACTTAAGCAATCAGTAGATGTTCTACTACCTATATCTCCATTAATTACAGAATCTGTTCTTAAATAATATAGAGTCTTTACTCCTTCTCTCCAAGCTGCTTGATGTACCTCGTTAATAAACTTAGGACTATCTGTTGGATCAAAAGCCAAGTTTAATGATTGAGTTTGATCAATATACTGCTGTCTAATACCAGCTTGCTTTACTAATTCTAGTTGATTAATTTCTGCAAATGTTAAAAAGATGGGTTTATCTTCTGCTGGCATAACATCTTCGGGTAAATTAGCAATAGATCCTCTATCCTTCATAATCTGATCCCATACCTCTTCAGTATTTGCTCCTCTTTCTTCTAGGTAATTAACTAATGCTTCATTCTTACGAATAAACGTACCTTTAGCGGAATTAAACGTCCAGACGTTTGCGGGTAGCGGTTCTATACCAGCTGATACTCCTCCGGCAATCGTACTGTTAGTAACGGTAGGAGCAACTGCAATCAAATGTGAGTTTCTCATACCAGTTCCTTTGCACCATACTGGTTCTCCGTATTCTTCTGCTAATTTTCTAGAAGCAGCTTCTGCTTTATTTTTAATGTCAGAAAATATCTGATGAGTATAGGAAGTAGCAGCAATAGAAGTAAAAGGTATTCTTTCATTCTGCAGGAATGTATGCCATCCTAAAACACCTAATCCAATCGCTCTTCCTTTTTTAGCAGATCTATGAGCTCTAATTAGCGAATCTCTACCGGATGTTTTAGCTAAAAATTCTTCTAATACTCCGTCAAGAAAATAAATCGCTGTCTCAATGAGATCTGTATTTTTCCATTCATGCCATTTCGTTAAGTTGACTGAGGATAAGCAGCAAATAAATGAGTGTTCTTCATCTGTAAAGAGGGTAATCTCAGAACAGATATTTGTCATAGATACTTCTAGGTTATTTCTTTTATATGCAGGTGGATTAGCGTTATTAACAGTGTCCTTATACATAATATACGGTTCACCTGTCTCTACTCTAGATTTAAGTATTTCTACCCATAACTGCATTGCATCAGGGTCTCTCATTTCTAACCTACGCATAAAGTCATCTCCAATTGTAACACATTGGTGTAGATTGAGACACTGTCTGTTAGGATCTCCTTTAGGTCTTCTGATTTGTAAGAATTCCTCAATATCTGGGTGTTCTATATCAAGGTTAACAGATGCTGCTCCTCTACGAACTGCGCCTTGGTTAGTTGCAATAATAGTAGAGTCGTATATCTTAGCCCAAGGAATTACTCCTTCAGATTGACCAATATCTCCATTGCCAATTTTCTGCCCTCTTCCTCTAATTTTGGAAAGTCCAATACCTACACCACCTCCTAAGGAAGTTAGCCTCATTAACTCAGCGTTAGTAAGGCCAATTCCTCTAATAGAATCAGGAGTATCAATACCGAAACAAGAGATAGGTAATCCTTTATCTGTACCGGTGTTTGATAAAACGGGTGAGGCTAAGTTCAACCAACCCTTCCACATATAACGCCAAAATTTATTAGCTAGGTCAGGTCGATCAAGTCTTTTTGCTACTGTTTCTGCTACACGTCTGTATGCTGTACGGGGAGTTTCTCCAGGTAACAAATATCCTTTAGAGATAGTTGCTAATGAAACTTCGTTCATCCATTCTGGATAATCTTTTCCTGCCTCCCAAGTTGAGGTATCTACCATTAATGTCATAAATTAAAATTAAAACGCCTTAGACCAGTCCATATGACCTTTTGCATAGTTAGTCACTCTGTTTGCAAAGAAATCTGTTTGCTGTTTACCTGCAATCACTGCATCAAACCATTTCATAGTTTTTAACGCACCTTTATCGATTTCAGATGCTGGGATAATAGGTTTTAAACCTAAATCACTCATCTTAGTGTTGACTCTATGTTTAATAAAGTTTTTGAGCTCATCCTTACTTAAGTTTTCTAGATCACCCATTTCAAATACTTTATCAATAAAGTCAAATTCAAGCTGTAAAGCATTTTTAGCTGCTTCTTCAATATCTGCAATTAATTCTGGTGTTTTAAACTCAGGATGTTCTTGCATTAAGGTTCTAAATAACCAACAACCGGCCTCTGAATGTAAAGATTCGTCTCTTACAGACCATTCTACAATCTGGCCAACTCCTTTTAGCATGTTTCTCATCTTAAATGATAAAAGAACTGCAAAAGAAGAGAATAAATTTACTCCTTCTGTAAACGCAGAAAAAATTGCAAGAGATTTAGCTCTATCATGCCAGTTAGGAGTGCCGTCATGTCCGTCTCTAACATTCATCAACGATTCAATCTTTGCCATTGTAGTCTCATCTTCTAAGAACTCAGCAAAGTTGTCTAAACCTAACTGCTCATTAAGTAAAGAATACGCTTCGGCATGAATTGTTTCAGAAGAACCTAAAGTAGTTCCCATCATAATAATTTCTGGTTTTCTAAACCACTTAGTTACAAGGGTAGACCAGTAATCGTTAACGATAGTTTCTGTTTGAGCAAATCCTTTTAAGATTCCTCCCACTACATTTTTTTCGTGATCTTTTAAATTACCCTTCCAATCAGTAACATCTTGAGCCATAGGTACTTCTGTGTGAAGCCAATGCGCTTGTTGTTGTTTCAACCAGTAATCGTATGCTTTAGGGTATTCAAAGGGCTTATAAACAATCCGTTCTTCTAATAAACTCATATATCTTTATATATTTGGTGGTTGATAAGACAAAAATGTCCCCTTGGTGTGACCTCGGGGACGTGAATATAAATATAATATATATTCTAGTTTCGTCCCGATTTTTACTTAGATTTTTTCAAAAATTTTGTTAACTGTCTGTCTGTCAAAGGTAAAATTATTATCTGACCTGTTTTCTAATTCTGCACCAGATGCTCTATCTATGAACTCTATATGTCCGTTATTAGTATCCATCTTAATATTATATGTCATGCCATCTTGACCATATCTATTTTTCATAACGTGAATTCTACCGGTACCTAGTACCTTATCTTCTTTCTGACGAGATAATGATAGACAGATATCTGCAACCATCATTTTATCGTAAGAACCAGCAGCCTTATCACCTTCAATAACATTATCTTTAGCCCCCATACGGTTAACTTGAGAAGGTGTAATAATAGGTATCTTAAGTTCTTTAGCAAGACCTTTAGTGGCAATAAAAACGTCATCTATTTCATCTTTTCGTTCTGCATATTTACTTTTCGAAGGTGCTCTTAAGTAATCTACGTAATCTATAATAACTATATCTGGCTTATGATCCATATCTATACACTTCTGTATGTGGGATCTGATAGTTCCAACTGTAGCATTCTTAGGAGCGTACTCTTTAACAATGAGTTTACCCTTTAATCCTTCGATGTACGTTTGGACTTGACCGCGATGTTTATTAACTTCATCAATAGAGTGCCCTGTAAAGTAGCAGTCAAATCTCTTACCCACATAGTCCTCTCCGAGCTCGAGCGTATAGTAATTAACTTTATACCCGAGAGCAACAGCATGAGCAGCAATAGCAACACAAGTCCACGATTTACCGCCACCAGGGTTCCCAAAAACAATAGCCAGGTCACCAGGTCCGAAACCTCCCTGAATACCGTCATTAAGAATAGGCCAAGGGGAAGGAATAGTAGGACGGTAATCAACTCTGTAGCGAGTTTCAATATCTTTATTATATTCATGTCCAATATTTTTATCCATTCCGGCCTTCATGGCTTTTTCTACCATATTACGAATACCATCAAAGTCTCCTTCTTTTAGTAGGTCCGCTGAAGCAAGAATAGCTTGTTTCATTTCTTGATTTTTACAGAAGCCTAGAAATTCCTCTTGTACATATTCTAGGTCGTCTTGTGATGCTTGATAAGAGTTTCTAAGTTCTTCTTTTAGTGCGACTACTAATACTTCATTTTCTACTTTTTGAAGTTCTACTTTAAGAACATCCATAGTAATATTAGTATGGTATTTATCAAAGTAGTTTATAATCTGTCCTACAATCCACTTATGTGAATCTGCGTCGAAGTAATGGTCATAAAGTACGTCTCTAACATTAAGTAAAAACTTTTTATCTGTAAGTAAAGAACCAAGTACCTTTAGTTGGAATCCTTTACCGTATTGCTGCAAACTTTTTAATGTCATAATAACCTTTTAGTGTATCTTATCTTATGTTTAATATAGCTATTTTTCCCCTAATAACCAACTGCTTGATTGTATTTTTTCTCCTAATCCGTCAATTAGTTCTATACCAAACTGCTTACAGATTTCACTTTCCGGGATAGTGTCGTTGTTCTGATCTCCGCCGTTGGCAAAGGCAAGCTTTAAGGTGTCGTAAAATTTACCAGCTAACACTTTTAAGGTTTTATTCTGTGTTCTATCTTCATCGACAGATATCCAAGCCATATCTACGTCTTTAAGTGCTCTAATAATTCGTATTCGTTCATTTTCATCTTGAAAAAACTTTGAACCCTTTAACTCTCTTTGATGATCGTTATTTACAATCACACATAGTAAGTCTCCATGTTCTTTAGCTTTTTCAAATAAATCTAAATGACCTTTATGAAGAGGGTTGAAGTACCCGCTAACTATTACTAATTTTTTCATAACTTTCTGCAATTAATTTTTTATACTTAGTTGTTGACCATCCATGACTTCTATCCAAGTAGTGAATAGGTAGTCGTAAATCATCACCAGTGAATGGTTTATTAATATAGTCATCTCCTAAAAACCTTATATCAAAATCTCCTACTTTAAGTAAATCGTACAACTGCTCTTCATAAGTGTAACACAGTACATCGTCTACATACTTTAATGATAGTAGAATATCTTTTCTTTCTTGTACTGAAAGAATAGGTTTTAACTTATGAGGCCGTTCAATTGAAGGATCGGTATGCAGTAAAACTATTAAACAGGAACATTTATTCTTCATCTGTTTAAACATGTCAATATATCCTGGGTGTATTACGTCAAAATTTCCTGCTATAACTCCTTTAATCATACCACTGTTGTTAACCCTCTAAAATTTTCTAACCAGCCATCTGTATTTTTAGTAACACCTTCTATTTTATCTTGATCCAATAAATGTAGAAAAGCTCCAGTCTGTAATGCAGGTACTGGGTGTCTTAGTACTTCTTCTATAAGTTGAATTTCACCTTCGTCAAGAACAGAATCATGTAAATCCATCATTTTAAAATTAGTTGTTATTTTATCCCAATCGTGTAGTATCTTAGCAAAGATTTTCTTGGGTTTCTCTGTGTCTAGCTGTGTCTCACAGTGGTCCCAGATGTCTTGTAGTGATGCATTAGGATCGTATATAAAACTGCTCCATTCCGATAATATGGTTTTTATTCCTAGTCCTTTTACACCAGGTAAATTGTCTGAACTATCACCGAGGAGTGCTTTGACTATATTATAATTTTTAGGATGTACTCCTATCTCACTAACTACGTTGGCATTTGTATATACGTGTTTCTTGACAGGTGCATATACTTGAATATTCTCATCTACTAATTGTAAGAAGTCTTTATCTGAAGAAGCTATGGTTATCTTTTTGCCGGCTTTTGATGCTCTCAAAGCTATATAGGCAATTATATCATCTGCTTCAAGCTTATCCATCACTATCTGCTGTACTGGAAGGCATTCTAGATAATCCTGTACTCTAAATAACTGACCGATAAGTGCTTCGGTTTCTTCTTCCTTGGTATCGTATAATCCCCAGTGAGTAATACGTGCATTTGCCCTTTGAGCTTTATATTCGGGATTTATATTCTGTCTGTTTCCAGAGCCTCCTTTTCCGTCCCAAATTATAAGTACTCTTGTTGGATCAAAAATACGTGTCATATACCCTAAAGAGCGAAGGAACCCCACGAGGCCTCCGATATGCGTACCTGTGGGATTCATCGCTTTGAGCAGTGAAAACGACCTAATCAAGGTGTTCATTCCATCTACTACCAGTATATGGTCATTTAATGCTCTCGGTGGGGTTTCTTTAAGATTGTTAAGTATATTTTTATAGTCCACTAGTCTAGAAGATTTGGAGTGATGATATCTTCTTCTAAATCTCCCTCTTCTATTAAATCAAAATCAAGACTTCCAACTAACTTCAACCAGTGGTCTTTATGCTCATCTTTATATCTATCGATAGCACGTTTATCGTCGGCAATAAAGCCATGAGAAGTCATTACAATTCTTCCTCGTGACTGTACTCCACCGATATGGTTCTTTTCAATTTGAACGTTAGTACGCTTAGCAAATTCTACTTGCATACCGTTCTTGATAGCCTTAATCTTAGATGTACCTGGGTTAGTGATATTACCGAAGGTGACAACTAATGTAGCATCATACCACATCGACATACCTCCTTTATTCTGTAATTTAGGCTGTCCCATAGGTGATTCAGGCTTCATAGTCCAAACCTTATTGATAGCAACCATAGTATTAGTATAGGGAGAATTTTCCTTTCTAGATAATAAAATCTTTTGATTTAGGTTATTACCAAATTGAGTAGACATTGCACCAGCATTCCACTCATTATTATTCTTATTTGATCTAACAGAGAGCTCGCAAGGGACTGATCCAATACTATCCCAGAAGAAACACATATCAAAAGGTAGGTTACCTTTAGCTTGTTCATCTAGTAGATCAGCAATATAGACTGCTACATCTTCAATAGTATTTAAAGTACCTCTATCAGCATATAGAAAATGTCCTTCGTAGTCAGTAACAGTTCCGTTAGTATCTGTTACTTCGTTGAACTCTAATCCCATCTCTTTAGCATGTTCCCAAGACCATTTCATCTCAGTAATAATGAAGACTGGGAGAATGCCCATTTTTTGAGCATTCACCGCAGCTTCTAACAAGGCAGTGGTCTTGCCTGTATCACTATGTCCGCGAAGGAGAGTGATGTGTCCGGTGGGAATACCGGGAAGAGATGTTATGTCTTGAAAAGCAGTAGAGAGAGGTATCCATCCTTGTTCTTTAAATTTTACAGAAGCATTGGAATATCCTTTTTTCTTCTTAAAATTACCTAAATTGAAAGACTTTCTTACCTCAGCGGTTGCCTTCTCTATTACTTCTTCTTTTTTCTTAGCCATTATTCGTTGAATAAGTCGTCAAATTGTGAAACAGTGTCCTTTTTCCCAGCAGTAGCAGTCTCCATAGTAAAGTTAGAAACAGGAGCAGGTGCTGAATTACTTTCGTTATCAATACCTCCAGGAATTGCAGCAGGTGCATCATCTTCTTGAGATCCTGGTGATAGATAATTTTGTAATTGCTTTTTAATAAACTCGTAATCATACTGAGTAAAAGCTTCTACAGGATTAGGTTGTTCTTTTAACCACTTATCAACTTCGTTATTATTATCTGAAAGAGGGGTTTGCTTAGGTTTAATTCGTACTGTAGTAGTAGGGTACGGGCTACCTTGAGTCATTTCAACTACTAGGTCCCATCCATTGATAACATCTGTGTAGTCTCCTACGTCTTCGTCTTCAGCTAAAGCAAGAAGAGCTTTGTAGATAGTAATACCGAATCCCCACAGTCTAACACCTTTATCTTCTTCTCCTCTAACTACTACAGGAGCAAAGATTCTAGTCTTAGGACTAATTTTACCAGATAGAGACCAGTTGTCTTTATCGTTGGTCTTTCTTAATTCCTTAACAAACTCTTCAATAGGATCTTGCTTACCGAAATTCGATAAAGCTACCATAGGGTATTTACCTATACCGTAGTGAAATTTTAACTCTTTGAAAGGAAAAGTAGGGTCAAAAGCAGATGGTACGATTCTAATCGTCTGCTTGCCCAGTTCGGGTTTCCAAAAGATTTCGGAATAGTCAGTCTTCTCTCTTTGCTGACCGTTGTTGTTTAAGGCGTCTAGCTTAGCCTTGATCGCTTCTAAATTCATATAACTAATTTTAAATTATAACGTTAATGTCTATTCTATAATATAAGAACATTATTTCAGGATTCCAACTCTACTATACGAAAAAGTTTTGTATTAATTCGTTTTAGTTCTGGTCCTTTTGTGAGTAGTATGCAGTTTCTGTAGTCATTCCAGTCAATCTTAAAGTCCTTATCAAGGACGCCGTTGTTAAGTTCCTTAACTAGTGTATTAAGTGCGTTGATTGTATAAAGTGTGTTGGACTCTTTTTTTCTGTGTACTAATATAGTATTTTCTAGAAAATTAGAAACATTAACATAATCTACATTATACGTGCAGATATATTCGTCTTGACTTTTTGAGTACAAAACAAATATTTTGTTGTAAATAATTCTATATCTCTCCTGTATCTCATTTAAAGTATTCTCTAACTCATCAGTAGTAGAGAATGTACAGAATAGTTTATTGCTCATATCTTCGTTTAAACTTGTTACCCCGAAATCATAGTCGAATCGGTTACTTTCTATAACTGTTTTCATTTACATATAAATATATTATTAATCTATAAAACTAAGTTTTGTGAATACTTAAATCTAACTGGGTATTTCCCGTTTTCGCTTAGTATTCGTTCAATATCGTCTAATGTGTCTTTACCATCCTCTTTATAAAAGTCAAAAAGTAATGCATCGTAAGTATAAAGTACTACTTTAGATTTTTTATCTTTTAAATATCTAAGAACATCTTTTAGTATGTTAATATTTCGTGATGTTTCTAAAGATTGCATCATATAGTTCATTAATTTCTGCGGATGCATGTCTTTTAGTTCTTTTGTAAAAGGCTTATTAGAGATAGGGTTGTAAACCACCCCATCATTAGTATAAGCACTCCATATGCTATCGATATACCCTTGAATTTTTTCAAATATTTCTAAAAAAGCAAACTTTTCGGGTATTTTACCATAAATTGCGTGAAAGTTAATCTGTTTTGCTTGATTATATTCTTCATCAGTAATCTCTTCTTTTTCAAAATAGAGTTTAGCTAACTGTTTATGAGCAGATTCGTTAGTTAGCGGGTAACCTATCTGTTCAGATAAGAGCCTAAGATGATAGCCATCAAAATCAAACTCCACAAAGTAATCTCCTTGCGGTCGGAAACATTTTCTGTGTTCTGCTGTTTTTGGAATAGCAGCAAAATTAACAGAATTGAAAGCGTTAGTAGGGCGAGATGTAGCATTGTATAAATTATAAGAGGTATATACTGTATTATCTTTAATATTATTTAAAGGATCTTTAGGAGTAAAAAGATTTACAAATGCGTCATAGTACACCCCTAATCCATCTTGTTCTAAAAGGTAAAAAACATTCGTTGCAGTTGTATTATAAAATTCAAATCCTTTTGGAACTTCGTACTCAATTACTTTTTCTACCTGACTGTAAATGTTTTCACAATTACCGTATAGAATACTAATAGGAATAATCTTATTTACTTCAGAAAAATTCCTATGTTTATTGTAAAAGTGATTAATCTTATTAGATTCACGAACATATTCTAGCCGGTCATACTTAACCATGCTATAAAGTAAGGATAAATCTGTTGCTCCCTGTAGATTAAAGTAGTAGAGTAAGTCTTTCTTATCTAATGTATATAGTTTAGTAGCCTTACTTAGAAGTGCTAAGACACGTTCTTTTTCTACGTTTAAGCCTTCACTATGATTTATTGGAATGATGTAGCCGTTCTTTGAACCTATCAATCTGATATATACGGCAACTAAAGAGGAAAGCTTTGAGTGGTAGTTGTTATTTGACTTTATTATATCAACATAACATCCAAGCCTAACTAGCCTTTCTAATCTTTCTAACTTATCTTCTTGTTCAACTATATAAAACACTTTTGTAAAACCTTTTACTTTATACTAATATACGCACAAAAAGTTAAAGGACAAACTCTTTTGGGTCTTTTAGGTAATTTTTTATACCTTTCATTACTTTTTCTGATTCGTTTATAGTATTCTGATTTTTGGTAGCAGAACCGATGTATAGATATCCTCTGTACATTGTATCATCTGCAGGTTTAGATAGATCCCAAACTAACTGAAGTACAGAATATGCTGGGTATTCTTTGGCAGTGTTGAATTCTTTAAGGTTAACCTCCAGTATCTTACCCTTACGCAAGTCTTTTACAAAATATCTTGTATATTTTTTATTTTTATAATCGCTTTCTGATGGTCCTTCATTGAAGGCTACTAATGGTCTAAGGTTATTGTCTTGCTTTAGAGATTGTTCATAATCTTTTTTAAAGATTAATTCTTTCTTAGCTTCTTGAGGTGTTTCGCCTTCAAAGTATTGGTTTTTGTAAGTAACAATATACTTTCCTCTATATGGCTGTAGAGTATCTTTAACCAATAGTTCATTATCACCACCAGTGGCGGTAAAGGGTCCTTTATATTTAGATTTAGGTAAAAACATATTACTTTCCTAAAATTATTGCTCTAGCTTCTATCTTAGTTAACCATTTACCATTTTGTATATCATGAGATATGTTTATAATTTGGAATGCTACTCCTGCTTCTTTATAACTATAAGGTAACAGTTCAGCAGGTATGTTAAAAAATTCAAGAACTTTAAGTCCACCAATACCAAGTAATTCTATTGAAAGATTTGCTCCGATATGTCCTTTCTTTTTTCCGTCTTCTCCTTCCTCTGATATTGCTTTTGCTAATTCATACTGTATGTAATAACTAGCTTCTTCGGTCATGGCTGTAAAGGTATCTTCATCAATAGAGCCCTTAGCCATCATATCTGTCCATATTTTCTTATAATCAGCTAAAGTTTCACTATATGTTTTTTCTGCTGTAACATCATCACCAGATTTAGTATCATCAGTAGATTCTATAAATCTTTTTTTCACTCCTGAGTTGAATCTACTCATTGAATCCCCAACGCCTCTTGCTGCAGACTGTCCAGTTATTATTGCTTGAGCAGCTATATAATCAATCATATTTTTACTAAGCTGACTGTTAATACTAAAACTAGAAACCATAGAATTTTTTCCTGCTACCGGTAAGGTGTAGTTCTCTGGATCATTACCTTCTGGTGCGGGCACGGCTTCCATGTCTACAATTGAACTTGGACCTAATTCATTTTTTAGGTAATAATCATTATATAGTTGAAAATTATTAACATTGCCAAGTGATACTTGAATTTTCGATAAAAGATTTGATAAAAATGCATCAATTGTAAATTTTTCTGTGTCGTTAGACTGTGATTTCATTTCATTGTACAGGGAGTGTACTGTACTTACATTTACATAAATGTCTAAAATATCACCTGCTAGCTTTTCTCTTTTACCTGGGAGATCTTTTGTGTCTATTCCTACTGTTCCGGTCTGTTGAGGTAGAAGACAAGTTGAAATATCAGCACTAAAATGATCCGGGTATGTAACATAGTAACATCTATCTGCATCTGTGGTAAATTTACCAGTAGGTGCTGAATCTCCGTTCAACTTAGGAATAAAGTAGTAGTTTATAAGCCCTATTAAAAACTTTAATTTTACATATACAAACTCTACTTCTAATGCTTTTGAAGTAACTGGTAAGCAGTACGCTTCAAGTTTAAAACCATTACCGATCTGTTCTACTATTTTATCTATATCAGACTTAAAAGGCCTTATTGCTTTATTTAAACTATCTTCTTTAATTAAATACGGTTTAAATCCTTGATCTAATTTAGGCTTAACACAATTACTGATAGCTTTAAAAATACCACTTAGGGGATTAGTTGCTATTAATTTTTCATCAAATTCAATTCCGACTCCTTCTTGGTTTTCACTTGGTTTTTTTCCTCCCGTTCCATACACAGACTTAACTAACGCAGATGCATCTCCTTCGCCCATAATATCAACAGCTAGCTCATAGTATCCGGGTTCATACTTCCAATTGTAATTAAATACTACTCCACTTAAATAATCATAATTATACCCACTCTTACTAACTAGTGATCCTGCCTCTTCTTTTAATTCAGATGGTTTTGGTTTAGCTTCTAGTACTTTAGTACTCAATGCCGGATTAAATACCGGTTTTCCATCAATGTCTAGGTATACTGAATGTCCCCATTCAACAAAAACAGGAAACCCTGGTCTCATGTATAGCTGTTCCATAAATGCTAACTGTTCTCTAGAATAGCATTTTATGGTAAGAGAAACTTTTCTAGACCATCCTCCAGAGCCTTTATTGACTACTTGAAAGCTAGTAATACCTGGTGAAGGAACTAATCCTTCATTTTCTTCAAAATTATAAAATGTAGAAGGGCTAATGTCATAAGGTCGAGTTGTATCAAACCCTGCTCTTAATTTGGCACCTTCTTGATCTAATGTACCTCCTTGGAGAATAAATTTTTTCCACGCATCAGGTTCTTGATCAAGATCAACTCCAGATACTACCCTTACCCACGCATTATTAGAATTTAAAAATTGCTGAGTAAAATGGGGTTGGTCAAACTGCTTAGAATAAAGTTTGCTTCTATAATTTAACTGCTGAATTACCTCTTTATTGATTGTAGAAATGGAGGGTAAAGAGGGTTGTAAAAATATATTTGACATAACCTACCTTTTATTGTTTATAATCTCATAATCTCTAAGTATGCTAGTATGGTTTCCAGGAATTCTTAATTGTAATCCTGGGGTAGGTACCAGGCTATCGCTTTTGTTGCTAGGATTAGCACTTGCAATAATCCACCAGAGAGATGAATCTCTGTAGAACTGTTGAGCTAAAGTATCGTATCTATCTCCTACAGTGGTAATAACATATATATCCTCAACAGATTCAGGTATATCCGGATATATAGCATTTTGTATATATCTTTTACCCTCTTCGGTTTTATTTTTCAATATTGTTTGATATCTGTTCATTAGCCTGTAATGTTGTCAAAGGAAGACATTGATTCTCCTGCTTTTTTAGTTGGACCTTTACCATCATAAGGTAAAAACTTTTGATTATTTAATCCTATATACGGCATATACCCGGTTTGAGGAATAAAATCATGATGAATATCGGCCGATAAAGTAACATCGAGAACATGGGGTAGAACCATTATGTCTTTTTCTTTTCCATCGTCTAGTCTGATTTCCCAAGGATAGTTTGTTTGCCAGTTAAGCCCTATAGTACCTATATTAGCCCATGCTTTATCTAGGTAATCTCCTAAAGTTATCCTAACTAAAGTACCTCTCATGAAGAGTCCATCATCTGAGAAAGTTGGAGCGGTTGTGGATACTAGATAGTTAAGTTTAGCATATAAAGGCATTAATTCAGCTCTACTAAAAGCTGCTATTTTAAATCCAATACTTACGTTTCTACCAAATCCAGTATAGTTAACAAAAGATTCTGGTCTACCTATAAGCTGACTTGAGTTCCAGTTAGCAGTAAAGTTATCACTAAAGCTATCTAATAAAGCTCTAAACTGTATTAATGCTGCTTCTTCTGTATTTCCTTGATCATATACGTATATTTTAAAATCAACTAGATCTTTGATTTTATCACTATCTCCACCGGGAACTGTTTTGCGAACATATCCTTCTGAGCCAAGTCCATCAAGTGTGTTAAAATCTGCTGATTTATGCTTGTAGTTTATTTTACCTTGATTTGCTGCATCACCGACCTCGTTTAAAGGTATTTTTTTAGTCTTTTTAACACCTGCAGCAATATTAGTAGAATGCCCTTGTGTTATCATCCTACCTTTGTGGTCAAAGGTTTTTCCTCCAAATTCTCTTTTAGTATAATCTCTATATGCATCTCCTTTAAATTCTAAGTTACCTTTATGTAAATGTAGTCCTAGTCCATTTAAAGGAGTCTGTCCAATATTAGTTACAGCAGTAGTAAGTAAGTCTAAAGCTTTATCTATTAGTTCTTTTCCTAACTTGAAGTTTCCACCTTCGTACTGTGCTTTTGTATCAGCAGAATTGATAAAAGCGTTTATTGCTTGTTTTGCGACATGAGATAGACCCGGTTTTGCTATAACTAATTTAGCCATACGTATAGTGTCATCCAATCGCTTACTAGCGAGAATGCCTTGTACGGCTAACATTGAGTTAGCGCCGCCTTCTTCATCTATATCTTTAACAACGAATGGTTTATTATTTAAACCTGATTCGAACTTTAAAGATTTAAGATCTGTTTTAAGGTCTACTAATGCCATTTTTTATTGTACTTCTGGGTTTGCGTAAGGAGTAGTCTGATTAAATTTAGATCCTTGTAAAGTACCTGCTGCAGTTCCTAACTGAGTCATTGGCTTATTAGCATCTGAATGTACGTGATTTCCTCCAACAAAGTGTAAATCATTTATAGCTTCTGCTCCAGGTCTTACTGCAGGAGTTTCACCTTTTAACGATAATGTGCTTTGAGTTACTAAGTCTTTAAGTGGCATAATTGTTTTAGTTTTAAGGTTAATGTTTGTTATAAATAGTCTGTTTTATAGGCCATTTCTGAGTGCCATTCCCACATCAAATGTATCTAGCCTAATAGTTGTATTTTGCGGTTGTGCAATATACTTGTAAAGTAGCATTGACTGAGCTTTCAATTCCTTTAGTTCTTTTTTATGCATATCATCATTCGCTACCATCATATTTCTAAGTTCGGTAACCTCATTATTGCTGGTGTCGACTATTTCTTTTTTAAGTACATCAATTTCTGTCTTAAAGAAGGTGTCTATTTCCAGTCGTGCCTGTATAGTTCCTGTTGCCATAGCACGGGCAAATCTTTGAGCTGCTCGAGCATTACCCGGTAGTCCATCTAAATCTATATCTGCTAAAGGTTTTAAGTATTTAGTTACTGCTCTTTTTAATGAAGCAACCCCTGCAAGATCTATTTCCTTCATCTTACTCAACTTCTTAGCTGCAGATATCGCATCATCTATTCCATCTTCCATATCATCTGCATAGTCATCAAAATCCTCCATTGACGACATTGCAGTTCCAAATTTAGAAATAGTTTCGGCATTTGCCTTAATAGCATCAGCATGTTGAGCTAGTGGCAACTTACCAAATTCAATCATTTTATCAACCGGTATAGTATCATTACCGGAATCTCCACCTCCAAAAAAGCTCTTAATTCCGTCAAATACTGCACTGCCCACCTCTGCTAAAGAACCTAATGCTCCTGCTCCTTGAGCTTTTGCCAAGGCAGCCATTGCAGTAGCATAAGCAGCCACTGCTTCTGCGTTTGCTTTAATTGGACCGGCGTCAAGTTGAATTTTACCAAACTCCTTCATTTTACGTATGTTCTTGGTTAGAGGATCTTCTCCACCAAAGAAACCATTGATACCGTCTAATAAGGTACTTCCTAAGTTACCTAAAGAACCTAACATTCCTGCTCCACCTGAAGCTGCTAGTGCTAGCATAGCCTTTGCGTACTCTACAGAAGCTTCAGCGTTATTCTTGATAGCTTCAGTTGGCAGTATTACTGAACCGAATTCTTTGACCTTATCTAGCTGTGATTTACCAGCCATTGAATCAAATAAAGAGCTAAACATACTACCTAACGAACCGAGAGCACTAGCTACTCCTGCTACACCTAATGCAGCCATACCTTTCATGTACGCTACTAAAGCATTGGCGTTATTCTTGATAGCTTCAACTGGTAGTTCTATTGAACCGAACTCTTTAACTTTATCTAGCTGTGATTTCCCAACTGCTGCATCAAATAAAGAGCTAAACATACTACCTAACGAACCGACGGCGCTAGCTATTCCTGCTGCACCTAATGCAGCCATACCTTTTGAGTAGGCTACTACAGCAGCTGCATTTTTCTTGATTTTATTATCATCTAAATTATACTTTTCAAAATCTTCAATTTTACTCATGGTCTCTTCATCAAGACCTCCTCCGCCGCCGAATAAACCTCCAATTGCGCCGAATAAACCTCCAACTGCCATTGCTGCCATACCAACTCCTAAAGCAGCAAAACCAGCTCCAACAGCAACTAAGGATAAACCTCCCTTAGTCATTTTAGCAGCATCAATTTCTTCAATAGGTTTCATTCCTTTGACGATTTTAGGCATCATGGAGGCTAATATTAATCCGCCAATTCCAATTGCTGCTGCTAATGTTATGATAACACCGCCTAATACAGCTGCACCTATCAGAATTTGGGCAGCACCCGACCCGAATGCTTTTAACCCCATAGCAAAGCCTTTAAGGATTCCACCGCTCTTATCATCTACTCCTGGTGGCATAACAGACTTACCGTCTCCTCCTCCACTTGCTGCTGCTTCTTGAGTTTTATCTCCTTTCTTTTTACCGCCGAATAGACCACCAACGCCGCCCTTTAGCTTATCTTTCAATCCTCCAACAGAATCTCCCAGCCTTTGTTTTATACCTGCACCTAAACCAGCGGCGCCTGCTCCTAAACCTCCTTTTCCAAAAAATCCTGCTCGAGCGCCTGCAGCGGCTCTTCCGCCGCCTTTTATAAACTGTCCTCCTATCTTTTTTCCTAGTAGTTTATCTTTTAAAGTATCTCCTACTTTACCAAACTTATCTCCTACTTTACTAAACTTCCCAAGAACACCAGCAAACATACCTGTTGTTTTGGCGGCTCCTGGTAATGGAGGTGGTTTTTTTCTACCAAACAGGCCGCCGAGCATACCAGCAGCTTTATCACCTACGTTTTTAACCCACATAGGCATCATTCTAGTACCTCTCATCTTACTGAACATACCGCCTAAAGCGCTAAGTCCTTTAATTCCAAGAGTAATCGTTCCGCCTGCTATCGCTCCTGCACCTAAAAGTTTACCTAATATACCTCCATTAGCTAATATACCTTTATTAGCTCCTTTAAATGCATCTCTAAAGGTTTTAACAATTAGGTCTTTAATTCTCCCTATAGATGCTCCGATATTTTTAGGATCAAATGCAGCTTTTAAATCATCAAAAAATGCCTTAGCTCCTAACGCCATCGCATCTTGAAATGCTTGGATTCTGTCAGATAGCTTAGCTACAGTCTGGTATACTTTTAATTGGGCTTTTCCAAGATCTTCTGCTCTCATTTTAGCAGCCTTGTCATTAGCTTCTTTTCTTGCTGCGTCTTGTTTAGCGATTTTTTGTTGCTTTTCTGTCATATTGACAGCTTTGGCTACTTCTTCTTTGGAAACGCCGTAAGCCTCAGCAAATAATTTCTGTGCCTGTACGTTTCCTTTTAATTTATCTTTATTTTCCGCAATAGCTTTAGACAATTCTTTTTGAGCAGTTACAGTATCTCCAGTAGCGGCCGCTGCGCGGTATCTATCTAAATTTAACTGTTTTCCTAGAATTAACTCAGCTTCCATTTCTTTTTGAAGTGAACCTTCAAAATCTAAAGTAGATTCAGCTGCTTCTGCAACCCTATTTAATTCCATACCCATTAATCTTGCACCGTATGCTGCTTTAATTAACGCGTTAGGGTTTTTACTGTTGTTAAAAAGTATTTCTTGAGATAGTTTGCCCATCTCTTCGAATACTGCTTTGGGAGCGATTGCTGCTTTGTTAGAAGCATTTAATTTTTCAGTAGTACCTCCAATAAGTTCGACCATTTCGCCAAACTCTTGATTTGACTTAGCAGCCATACCGTATAGATTAGCTGCTGCTTCGGCAGATACCCCCATTTTGGTAGTAAGAGTACCAAAGGTAGTTAAAATCTTTCCTGAAAATCCAGCTGAGGTTCCTAAGGCGTCGTTCATTTGACCTACGAAAGCAGCTGCTTGTTGAATTGGAATACTAAGTGCACCAGCTGCTTGACCAACCGCTGCAATTGATTTTCCGGCATCAATCATTCCACCTCCTAGTCCCTTTCTTACCTCTACCCCTATTTCACTAGCAAGCTTTGCTCCATCAAATAGTAATTTAATAAAGCCTGTTGCCATTGCTACTGAAAGTAATTTTACCATTCCAGTAGCAGCTTTAAGTCCGGCTCCTAATTTACTTGTACCTTGTGCTGCTGCAGTTTGATACATTTCAGCTGCCTTACCTAGTGAACCAAATAATGTATTGAACGCACCGCCAAGTATAGGTAAAGTTGACGAAAGCGTTTCACCTAACTTAGCAAATGCCTGTAGGGTCTTACCTCCAGCTTTATTTATTTTATCTATTTCTTTGTGAAACTCCTTAGCTTTTTCTATACTCTCCTTTTGATGTTTAACTCTTTCATCAACTAAGTGAGCTTGACCTTTGAGGTTTGATATTGCTGTTTTACTATCTGCAATATCTAATTGAGCATATTTAGCCTGTGCTTCAGCAGCTTTAAGTTTTTGTTCTGCTGATGTTATCGCTTTTTTATTTCCTTTCTCTAAAGCCTCTTGATACTCTTTAGTAGCTTCTTTAATAATATTTCTAGCTTCCTGTTCTTTTCTAGCTGCATCTTGTTCAAGCTTAGAAATTTCAAGACCTATAGCTTTTCTTTTTTGCATTAAAGCAGCTTCTTCTTGTTCTGCTTTAACGATATCATTCATAAAGGATTTACGGGCTGATGCAGATTTAAGCGTATCAACAGTCATTTTAGACATTGCATCTTGTAATTTAGATACCTTGCCTACTTCCGCAGAAGTTACATACTGCTTTACTCCTATTTCTTTAGCGCTTTTTTCTAGTTCCTTAAATTCTTGGGCTAGAGTTTTTATCTCTGCTTGAGCATCGACCGCACTCTTTCTCAGGTCGTCTAATTGCTTTTTTCTAGCTTTAGATCCTGCAGCGTCACCAGAAGGAATATCAAATTCGTCAGCCATGGTAAGTAGTCTTATTTCTTATAAATAGTAAAGGCCTCTATTATTTAGAAGCCTTTGTACTATAGGACGGAGATATATTTGGTCCTCTTGCTATTTCATTGGAAGATGAAGGAGCTTTATTCTGTTTGTTCTGATCTTCATAGAATTCAGCTATTCTCTTAAAGGTTAATCTTCGTAACCATATTGGCATGTTATACACGGTTCCGAAATCATAGCCGCCTTTACCATGAAAAACAATTTCGTGTATCTGAGAGAAGAGCCCTGCTCTATACTCAGCTGCCTCGTTAGGCGTCAGGCCAAAAAAAGTTGACTGTGACCGGCACATCGATGTCCTCCCCTACACCGTTTTCGTCTACATGGTACACTTTAAATTCAACATCTGGCTGTACTCTGGTATATTCCTCTCTAAGAGCTCTAGCGTCTTGTGCTAAGAGTCCTTGGTCGACAAACTGTCTAACAGTAGATTGCTCTCTGTCTCCATTTACTGAAGTAATAATATATTTAAGTCTGGTAGACATGGAAGTATCGTTATCTCTGCTAATCTTTTTAAGTCCTTCTACTTCTCTATCAATTTTTCTATCATCACCATGAGTAAGGAGCTTAAATGTTACTTCATTACCGCTTTTAGGTAAATTAAAAGTAAATTCTTGCTGTCCCTCACTAATTGTAGAAAAATCTAGTTCTTTATCTTTTATTTCAGATAAGTCTGCTACTACCTTCTGTCCTTTATACTCAAATTCGTAATCCTTTCCGTAAGAAAGAATTCTTGCTGCGACCATTAGAGCATTCTTATCACCAATCAATAGATCATTATAATCAAATTTGGTGACAATAAGTGATTGAAGTAGTTTATCAATAACTATACCTTTCTGTATAAAGTTTTGATTTGTAAGAATATCCTCTTCTTTAGCTGTCATGTACTTCATTTCGATAGTACCGCTCTTGAGGGGATGTCCTTCAGGGTAAAGTTTTCCCTTGGAAGGTAGATCTACCGTTTCAGTAGGAATTTTAAATTTTGGTTCCATAAATATTTAATTGTAAACTAGTTTATATATAAATATATGAACTTTTATTTTTTTAAGCAACTATATTTTAAAAAAAAGAGGCTTATTTAGCCTCTTCTTCTTTTTTAAGTTGTTTTAATGCTTTCTTCCATTTACGTTGAGCTTCTTTAATAGTAATGTCTCCATCTTGTAATTGCGCTCTAATCGCATAATACTCTGCTTTATAGTGGCAGTGTCGAGTGTTTTTTTCTCCTACCGGGTCGGTAGTGTTTGCTACTGCTATCATTCCGAATAACAGCAACAGAGTGGTCAGTGCTTTCTTCATTTGGAATATTATCTATTAATAAATAGGTAATACTTCCTTAAACTTCTCTTGAACTTCTCTTAATATTGAAAATATTATTTTGGATATACTCAAATAACTGTTTATGTGCTAAATGGTTCATATGGTACCCATCAGGAGCAAAATATTTTTTGAATTCCTTTGAAGTAGTTCTTTCATGTTCATTTTTACCTGAGATAAATTTATCAATATCGTGTAAGCTAAATCTACTATCAATCCAGTTAACCCACGGTCCAGGTTGAAGTGGGGGATGTATAAAGTCAGGGTATAAGTACTCAATCATACTTGGTACTACTATTTCTAAATTTTGATAATTCTGTATAATGCTTTTTTCTGCTTTAAATCCACATCCTATGATATGAATTTTTTTATTCAAGTTATTCCAAATATCAAAATATTTTTTTTGAATGTCTATAACTGTGTTAAGTACTCCTCTATACGTGTTAATTAATCTAAAAGCTTCTTCATCAAAACCTCTTAAAGGGTCTGGAAGAAATACAAAAATGTAGTCGTATTCGTTTATAGGTTGATTTAGTAACTCATAGATTCTTTTCCCTCCAGTGCTCCAATTATCTACACTGTAGCCTTCTTCATTCAGGTATTGTGTTAATCCAGGATGGTATATTTTATTATCATAACCTGCCCAACAGCCAACACCCCAGCTATCTCCTTCTATTAGTATTTTCATGGTAAAAAAAAAGCCCGACAAGCGGGCTTTCTTTATTATAATTAAGTACTTTGATCCTAGTAATTAAGTACGCAGTAATCCATATTAATAGTAATTGCTAAATCAACTACTGCATCAGATGTCCAGTCATATTGACCGAAATCACCGTTAGTCACGAATGCACCTTTGATGATCCACTCTCCAATAACGTCCCCTACAGGTCCTAAAATATTAAGAGTTAAATCTTTTTTGTAGAAGTCAGAATATCCAGCTCTACCTGTTACTGATTCGTATCCTAATCTAGCCCATTCCATTACTGCCTGAGCTCCAGAAGGAGTGATCGGATCGTATAGAGTCATGGTCATCTCTGCCCATTCTCTCTTCCCACGTATTTTTCTATACGTGTTCATATGATCAAGCTTAATTACGTTGTCTGTAAAAGTAGGAGCTTTTACGTTTTTAATCATGAACGATGGAATTGCATCGATATACATGACAAATCTGTTCTGTACCTTCGGTTCGAAGGCTTTAAACATTATTTCGTTAGGATCTAGTACTGCCATTTCTTTGTTGTTTATTTATAAATATCCAAGTTTAAATTTATGCGCCGAATGATGCTCCAGTTGGTTCAATTACGAAGTCAAGGGTAATGAATTCTGCAGTTTTAGCTGGCTGAATATATACTTGTCCTATCAATTGGTTTCTATCGATTACATCGGCTGTGTTATTAGTATCGTCCATTACCACTCTGTAAGCATAAAGACCTTGTCTCTGTACTACTGATTCTAAGTATGGATTAACTGCTGCCAAGAAGCTATTTCTAGTAGCAATAGTATTTTGTTCGAATACTAATGACTTAGCTTGATCACCTAAGAATTTCTTAAGGTCAATTAATAATCTTCTTACGTTAACTCTATCAAGAGCTGATTTCTTCTTCTGTAAAGTCTTCTGACCAAATACTGAAATACCGCTTCCTGGGAATGTAGCAATTGGGTTAACGTTTGCTGCATATAGAGTATCTCTTTGAGATCTTGTAAGTTTTCTTTCTGCTTGGATTACGTTAGGAATTCCTCCTCTTGTTAAACCAGCAGGTGCAAACCAAGGTGCTGCTGCACTATCAGTAAATGCATATACTCCAGGAATCACTACAGAAGCAGGAGCAAATTCTAACTTACCAGTTGAGCTTGCCATTTGTAACCATGGCCAGTAAGAAGCTGCATAAGAGCTGTTTACTGTAGAAGCATGTCCAGCTGCGTTAGATACTGTGCTTCCGTAAGGAGAAAGGTCTACTACTGCGATACAATCGCCTCTAGAAGACGCTAAGGAAATTACGCTATCTAATTGAGTTTTGTGATCTCCAAAGTTATAAATCAAACCAGGAGTAGATACGATATTGAATACATATTCATCTTGGTTAGTTAAGATCGAGATAGCATCTGCATAATCTGCTGCATCAAGACCTTGAGTGTTTCCGTTTGTAATAGCGCTAAAGTGCTTATTAGGTGCAGAAGCTTGATATAAATCACCCTGTGCTCCGTGGAACGAACCTGAGCTAGCTACTGGAAGGGAACCAGTATAAGCGTTATCTCTTATGTTTACTCCATCGTTTGCAAGGTAGTTAATTGTCTGTCTATCAACTGAGTTAACATAGATGTATCTTGATCTATTAACATAAGAACCTACAGTAGAAATATAAGTAGAAGTTCCATCAGTTGATTTAGTTTTATACTGATCTCCAACTACTCTGGCAACGTAGCCTTCGTTGTTAGGATCTAGGCTCAAATCATTGAACGATTCTAATACAGTTTTTTGTTTAGTACTGTCATCTCCTCTTCTTACGATTAAAGAGAAAGTACCTGCGTTAGCGTCAACATTTGCAATCTCCCATCTAATGTTGTCTTCTGAACCAGATACTAATGAACCGTCACTGTTTAAAGAACCAGGATCGCTAGCTCCAGTAGAGTTGTTTAGAAGTGATCCTTTGCTAAGAGTTTTTAAAGTAAAAGGAGCGCTTCCGCCGTCATTAGCAGCAATGTTAGTGTTACTAGCACCTGAGAAGGAGCCGTTTACTACTCTGGTGATCAATGCTGTATTACCGCCTTGCTCAAAGTAAGACTTAACTGCTAGGGAAGTTAAAAATTCATATTTGTTAGAACCAGAAGCAAAAGTTACACCAAACTTTCTTTGGTAATCACCGTATGATGTTACTACTGTTGGTTCTTCTACTGGTCCAAGTACTGTTGGGCCAATAAATGCTGCGCCTGCCTCTAGTGCTGCTGGTGCAATAAAAGATCTATCTTGCTCTCTTGATAAGACCCCTGGGGAGATTAAAGATTCTGCCATTTTATCTTAAATTAGATTATTCGTTCTATAATAAATATCGTCTGTTAATCGAAAACGTTTTCTATGTAACTGTTCTATCAACATTTATAAATAGGGAAAGAGGTCCGAAACCTCTTCCTATAAAAGAACTAAATAAATTTATTTCTTAACTTAAGCTAGTAAATTCTCCAGTTTCTGTATTGACTGTTCCTTTACCGTACTTATCTTGAAGCTCTTTAGCAATATTTTGCTCAGCTTGTTGTAATTCCTTATAGAAAAGTTCTATTCTTTCTTTACGTTCTTTGAGGTTAATTTCCTGTAAATAAATATTACCAAATTCTGCTTTCATCGCAGTAAACTTGTCGGAAATATTTCTTAGTGTACTTATTTCTTGTTCTGTAAGTTTAATAGTGTTTGCCATTTTATATAATTTGCTTTGCTTTTTCGTAATCGTAATCTTTTACTCTAATAAATAGAGCAAGTAAATACCTAGTTCCTTCGGAAACCTCACTTACATGATGAAACATAGTAGAACGGTACGAATATATTTCTCCTACCTCTTTAATGTACGGTTTATCATCTAAGTAGAAAATTCCACCTTTGTATTCATTATTTAATCTTATGTTTAGTGTATATACCCTATTTGCATTTTGTGGATTATCTGACCTGTTATCATTATGTCTTTCGAAACCGTCTCCTTTTGTATATTTCAAAAATGCTGAGTCTTTGAAGTCGAGGTTTAAAAGTTCAATGTTCAGTTCTTTTCTTGTGTACTCTTTTACTTTACTAATAATAGATTCTGGTAACGTGACGTTGTAGTTAATAAAGTACTTAGTTAAAATTCTTTCTACTCTATGCCAATCATGAGATTCACTTTGTTGTATTAGTTGGATACATTCTTCATTAGTAAGTTTCATATTTACTACGTATATTATTAGGTAGAACTAAATCAGTATCTTGAATAATAGGAATATTTAAATTATCAAACCATTTCGTCCAAAACAGGCTTCCTTCGTAGTTACCGTACTTGGTAGATAGTTCCTGATTAATGTTTTGCATTTTAATATCTAGTTCTTCTTCTAAGATACGAAATATTTTTTCAAATACCAACGGGTGTCCGGAAAAAAATCTTTCATCTATAGTCTTATAGTATATACTGCCGTACATACAGTCTTTATATGTATAGTTATTTAATAAAGGTCTATTAGATATGTATGCTTTATAAAAGTAATCTTCTATATTACCTTGGTATTCTATCTTCTCTGTCTCTAAATTAGGTTTAAGTTTAACTACCAGGTTATATTTACTAGCATCTTGAATAATATTAAATGCTTTCCAAGTAGAATAGAAATGAGAGAAGAGTTTAGATTCATACTTCGGTTCATCAACAGTTATATACAGATTGGTTGTGTATTTTTTAAATCTATTGAGTTTGTTTATCCACCGTTCATTTTCTTTGTTATACCAGGTATGAACGTATACATCCTTATTCTTGATTATAGGAATAATATTTTCAGAAAGACTATCTAAAAGTCCAGAAATAATTACTGCTTTAGCCATCTCTTTACCGGGTCATTAGAGTATCCATGTATATCTAAAGAATGGTGGCGTTGAAAATAATGACCCTTGGCTTTTACTTTATGGTAAAAGTACTGTGGGTCATAACTTACGTTTGATTTCGCCGAAGATTCGTACATTTTATCTTTTCTAGATTTTATAAAGGAGAATGTAGGGTCTGTTTGATCTGCATGTACTTTATCTACTACTGCTGTAACAGCATCAGAATATATATGGTTACATCCTAATTCATATAATTTATCTATATACTTAGCGTACTCGTGATGTCCTTTAGTGGTAGGGTGAGTATCTCTTTGAGTACCATCAGGAAGATCAGTATCGTATATACCTTGGCCTGTCTTATTAAATAAATAAGGCTGCGCGAAAGGACCAACTTGCCACTGGTATTCTTCGATACTTGTTGGAAAGTTTAACTCTTGACAAGTTCTTTGCATTAATTCTTTTGGAAAGTATCTATTAATGTACTTGAGTTGGGAGTTAAATACTTCTGTTTGAAAAGGTTCTCCGTAAAACATACCATGCCACGGGTCAAACATATTAGTATTAATAAAAGTGGCTTCTGATTGTTTGGCGAGTGCGGCGATGGCAGTAATATAGCTAACATATTCGTACGCTCTTTCCACTATATTAAACCAAGGCTTAACAAATTCGTCTAGAGGATAGATACCTTGCCAATTTAAGTTTCCCGGGGTAGACCAATCTACACTTTGTCCTATAATTGAATCATATCTAGCAATTCCTGACCATTGGGCTATTACTACGTCGCCTTTTTTAGGCTTAAGTTCATTAAATACATAACAAAGTGTATTAAATATGTACCTATTACCTCCGCCTGATTTACCCATGTTGACTGTTTTGTAGAAATTCAGCCCTAGTATGTCAGCGTAGGTAGGAGTCGCGTAATTAGTATAACTACATCCTACTGCAAAAAGCCTATTGTATTCTGGTGTTGCCATAGTGCACTACATCAATTGAGTCGTTCTTTGGTATAAACGCTCTCCATGGATCTACAACTACGGAACCAGCAGGGAAATCATAATCATGATCCTTACCCATATGTGCTAATAGGTAAACTGCTTTGTACGGATTAGGTTGATCAAATTCAGGTACTATACCCAATTCAGAACAATAATGACCGACTAATATAGAAGAAGAACCGTCAATATAGTCTACGTCTGGTTTATATGCTTTGCCTAGAATAATGATAGGTAGTTTACTGTCGTTAGCAATATCAACTAACTTTTGAGCCATATTTTTAGCTTGTACTTCTCTAGCATTCATAATTGCATCAAACAAGTCATAACCTAAATCTAGACTTTCAGCCATATAGCGCAAAGCGATATTATCTCTTGGGTGACAACCACCACCATCTCCCATTCCTGCTTTCATGTAAGCTGGTCCTAAGATTCTATAAGTTGATCTCTCTAATGCTCCTGCTACTACGTCTACATTCATGTTACCTGATTTTTCAGCAACGTCTTGAATCATATTAACTAGTGCAACTTTTGTAGAGATAAATGTATTATAGAAAATTTTAATTCCTTCTGCTTCATCCCAAGTACCAACTTCATATCTAGTACCTTCTTTAATAAATGTTCTATAAAAATCTAAAAGTAACTGTGCATCACCGGTCATAGAACCGTCCTCAGTTCCAATAATAACCATTTCAGGATTAACCATATCCCACTTTACTGTTCCCATAGCAATTAAGTATGGGTTATAAATAAATCTACCGTTAGGAATTAAGTTAATAAACTCTCTACGGATTGTTCCGGGAAGTACTGTTGAAATTAAAACTACAAGTTGATCCTTAGTTACATGCTTATTTACTTCTGTTAATACATCTTTTACTATCGTATAGTTAAAGTCTTTGTTAGGTAAATGAGCAGTAGGATATCTACCATCGTAGTCTGGGTGGTGTGGAGTAGGTACGGCAATGAAAATCATTTCTCGATCTTGGCATACATCCTTGATCGTAGGTACCATTTGAAAATTTTCTGGTTTGACGTCGGCAACGTCGTATCCTAATACGTCGTGTTTTTCTGCCATTACTTCGGCTGCGTCTTTTCCTAATTTGCCGACTCCTATAAATCCTATTTTCATGAAAACTGTGTTTTAGTTAATAACAATATATAAAATAAATATCAAAAAAACAACTTTTTTAAAGTAAAAAATCAAATCCTCCCACTTTATTTGCTACATTGTATCTTTCTAAAAGCTCTTTGATAGCAGGAGGTATAAATTTTTTTTCTTTAAGAATTGTAATCATTAGTTGCTTATTGTGTTCTGCTTTTGGTTTAAGTAGATTATAAAGTTCTTTTTCTTTACCCAAATATTCTTGTTTTATATTTGCTAGGTTTTGAGCATATCTACTGTATCTAGATTGATAATTTGGATCTAAATCAATACTGTAATCGATAACCTCATCAAATTTTTCAAATCCATAAGGACTAAGACCGATATTCATATCTTCCCCGCCTAAAATTAAAAAGGGTTTACCTAGTAGTATTGCAGTAAATGTTTTTTCGGTCCAAAATGTTTCGTGCATATGAGATTCAAAAACTATATTAAATGCAGAACTAAATTGTTCATCAGGGGTAGTCATATATGAATCTAAATTCACAGAATAAGGATCAGATAAAGAGGTCTTTTGGTACTTCCAATACACGAATGGGTAGTCTTTACTCTGATCTAACTGATCGTGCCAGCTATAATTTATAATTCCATTTTTAGCTACTCCGTTTGTAAGTATCTTATACCTAGCAAGTTGATCCATTCCATAACAGCGATGGTCGTGTGCTTTATTAACTAGGCTAATAAACAATGTATCTGGGTTGATGGGTTGAGAATGTCTTTTATTATGTTCAAGATCATATGTTAAGATATGTCCTTCAGGATCATCTACGGCTCCTCTTCCATAAAACCCTGTACAGTATAGCCAAAATAAAGGAAAGTGCATATAAACAGTATCTCCAGGTACAGTAGTTTTTACTCTTCCTTTATGTATAGGACCGTTTGTACCATGGAGTATATAAATTTGTACTCCTCTTTCGTATACTAATTTTTCAAATTTATATTTCCATTCGTTTTTATGATCCCAAGGATGATAAAATTCCCATTCCCATAGTCCGTTAAAAATTAGAACATCGTAATTTTGCTCTAATAAATCATTGTACCACCATTGATAGTCGGCGACATTATACTCATTACTCCACTGATTTATTATTCTTACTTTAGGTGACATCTTATAATTGTATCTGGTGTTGACATATATTTAATTCGTCAAAATTAAAGATAAGTTGACTAAATCTGGAGGTTAGTTTGCTTATTTGAGAAAAAATAGGTCTCTCAGATTTTTCATTATAAATAATCTCTATAGCCTGTTTTCTATTTGTTTCACAAACATCTCTCATATCACTGTACATTTGTTGATAATTACCGGATGAAAGTCTTTTTAACTCACTAACTAATGCTTTAGCTCTTTCCTCTGTGTCTTCTATTTCGTCAAAACTATAATCTACTACAGAATCAAATAATTTAAATCCAAACTCTTTTAATCTACTATTAATTTTTGGTGCTCCCCAAATAATGAAAGGCTTTTCATATAAAACAGGCTTCCAGGTTTTTTCTGTCCAGAATATATGATCAGGGCTGGTTTCTTGAACTAAATCAAATAAGCTATTAATGTACTGTTCTCCAGGTTTAGCATAATTGTCAATAAAAGCAGTCTCTACTCCTTTATCACTACTATCAATAAGTTTAGTTTCTGTCCAATATTTGTATTTAAAATAACCGTCTATATGTTCCTTGTTATTTGAACCAATATATTCACTTATATTAATTACATAGCTCATAGTAGAGTAATCAAATAAACCTTCCTTACTTAAGTAGTCTATAAGCATACATCTATGCTCTCTAGGTCTACCTATATGGGAATGAAATAAAGTTTTTATGTTCTCTTTATCAAAAGTTAAAAGAGGAAAATTAAAACCAGTATGTGAGCATGCTGCTGTTTTACTTAGAAAAATGAATGGAAAAGTACTGAATTTTAAATTAGGGAATTTGTTTATAGTTTCATTATCTATAAAATGACCTGTAAATATATTACACTTTCTTAAATTGAGATTATTTAATCCATCAAAAAAAAGTTCATCCAAGCGATTGTTGGGGTCAAATAAAAACGGTTCAGAAGTAGAATCAAAAACTAGGTTATCTACTTTATGTAAATTAATAAAATTTAGTACATCGTCTGGGGTTAACCATTCCCATACGTTTACATAGAGAAAGCTATCTTTAGAGTCGTATATCATTTTGTTTATCTATAAAATTTGACATCTCCAATATCTATTTTTACGTTGATAGTGATAGGCCGTATGAAAAAACTCTTTTTCTGTCATTTCTGTTTTGTCGTAGTGGTCTATCGTTATAGTCTTATCATAACTATTTAAACAGTTAAGTACCGTATCTTCCTCGTATGTGTTAGTAAGAGGATAATTACGATTAGGATCGTGACACATATCTAAGTTGAGCCTAATAGCGTCTGATGCATCTATATTAAGGGCTTCTTTACAGAAATTGTTTAGTTCTAAACTTAGTTTATCTCTGTTTTGAAAAAATACTATACTAGTCGCTCCTTTGTACTCCCAAAATACATCATCGTCGCCTAAAACCTGTCTACCCCAAAATTTTTGTTCATTAAATACTCCTGTTAGTCCATTAATAGTCTCTTGTAATTCAGATCCAATTAAACTAGGAGTTTCCATAAAGTATTCTAACATTTTTTCTATAACATCTACATGATCAATGTTATATTTAGATTTAAGATATTCAAGAAGATAATGACCCCAGCCGTAATAGTACATAACTATTAATAGATGGGATAATAAATGACCTCTATATACCTCTTGTGGGGATGCTGTGTTAGTTCCAATTACACCCCATGTCTTTTCAACGATATAGTCTTCTAAATCTTCTACACTAAGGTAAAAAGTATCTAAAGGAACTTCTTTAAATAATAACCCGTATTTTTCTCTATATGCAGGTTGTCCCATTTCAGCATTAAAAGTTAAAACAAGTGGGTGTACCATTAAGAAATCTTTTTGACCAATATCAATAAGTTTCTGTATCCCGCTTTTAAGAGAGTCATAAGTTTCTTCAGGCATAGGCCAGATTAACTCTGAGTAAGTAGGTATATCTGCTTCACGGTACTTAATTAAGTATTCAAAAGCATCCTCATACTTTAAATTTAACCTTCTAGAGGCATCTAAGGTCTCTTGATGAAGGGATTGCATAGCAAAAGTAACTCCTTTAAACAAACGAGTACCGGCTTTTTTATCAAGCATTGCAATTTCATAGATTCTGTCTGAGTTAGCTTTTGCCCAGGTTACATCCCAGAATTTAGGAAATCCAGTTTCTAATTTCTTTTTAATTACATACTTTGTTATATCAACATCTCTAGGCATTAATCCCCAATTGGAGTCGCAAACTGCTACATATTCTATTTTTCTATCTGACATCCAATCTATTTCTTTTTCTACTCTAGGTAGGTCAAAAAGTTTTAGCTTTTGCCAGTATAAGTCTCCGATATCGCAAAAAGAACACCTATAGGGACAACCTCTTAGTGTTTCATAAGTTACCTGCCACATTTGAGGTCCGTGCTCTGCTTCAACTCTTTCTATTATCCAGTCATAAAAGCCTGTAAGTATAGGTGAGGGTATTATGTTTAAGTCTTCAGCTCTTTGAGGTAATGGGCATAGCTCACCTCCTTTTGGAAATACATGAGGAATACCTTTATAAGATTCTTTTTTGAGATATCTTTTTAAGATCTCTTTTGATGCTTGTTCTCCTTCGCCCATGACTGCTATATCAAACATAGGATAGTTAGTAAAAAAGTCTTTATCTCTTTTATCTACATTAGGTCCACCTGTAACTACAAGACAGTTTGGGAATTTAGCTTTAATTAGTCTAGCTAAGACTTTATTATATTCCCAATTCCATACGTAAGAACTGAGCATTATAACGTGAGGTTCGTCTACTATAGAGTCAACATATTTATGTGGATTCTTTTTTTCAATAAGTACATCAGCTACTCTAAAGTTTTCTTTTACTAACTTACTTGTACTAGCAAACATCCACTGATAGCTAATCGCTACAGGCAGAAAGCTATTTGGACCATATTTGTCGGCTACTTGTACAAGGTATAAGTTTTTCATATTAGTTTAGAGTCCTCGCAGAGAGTTTTCCATTCGTTTTTGATTTCTCCTTCTATAGGAAGGTAGTATCTATGCTTAAACTTTAGAGCTGCTTGTTCTAGATAGTGTCTTTTATTATGAAGTAAAACATCTTTCATCTCCTCCCTAATGGAGCTTAATTTTTCTTGGGTAAGATTTTTTAACTTTATTATTTCTTTTACAATCAATTCTGTACGTTTAAATTCATCTACTTCATTATCATAAGATTCATCGAACCATGTATCAAACGTTTTATACCCCATTTCTTTTAACTTACTCAAAGAGTGGGGGTTTCCTAAAAGTAAAAAAGGATGTCCAAACGCCATTGGCTTAAATATTTTTTCCGAAAAAAAGATGCATCCTGGGTTAATAGTTGTTTCTGTAATTATGCTTAAGAATGTTTTTTCGTAGTGAGATATGTTTGTATTTTGTGCCAGATTTTCTAGTTGATCAGAATCTATAAATTTAGGTCCTAATAATTTTAATTTTCTCCATTTTTCTCTATCGTATAGATTTGGTGTTAATCTACTAAAATCTGCCTCGGATATCTGATAGCTTATTAATCCTCTATTTAGTAAATTATTTTCATTTAATTTAGCTACTAAATAAGCTCTATGTAATCGTTGTGCTCTATTATAAGATAAGAAAATATTTGCATCATTACAAGGAATATAGTCAACTATTTTATTAGGATCTTTATCTTCTTCAGACAATGGGAAAAACCCTTCAAAAGAAGATATAGGATATGCATTCAATTTTAAATCTGCTTCCTGTACAATTTTTTGACAAAGCAAATTTCCGGAAAGTATAGTTACGCTATGAGGAGGTAATCCTTCTTTAACTCTCCATCTCTCAATAACAGAAAATTCAGTACCCGCATGAGAAAAGTATAAACCTTCTGATGTCATTTCTATTATTATTCTTGCTTTTCCTTCTTTTACGTCTACTAGTACTTTGGGAGATATTACACTGAATCCAGTATTAAGGTTTAGTTTAAAAAATTGGTGATTAAGTACTCGAATAACATATAGGTGTTTCTGATTTTCAATTTCATGTATTTCTACTTTATGAAAATCATCTGAGGACATAAAAAGGGTGGTATTATGAAAGATTTCATCAGGAGAGCTATTAAGTAAGTCCTCAGTAATTGTATACAGTATAGATGGAGTACCTGTCTCTTGATAATTCCATGTTCTAGATGTACCATTAGGTCTATTAGTTCCTAATATACTATCCCATGGTTCTACACTAAGAAGTATTTTTTGCTTTTTCATTATAGTAACACAATTTTGTTTCTATTAACGAGTTTTTGATAGATCTTATCTAATTCTTTTAGTACCCATACCGGCTTATTAGACTGGTGGAAGCCCCATTTATCTACTAACTGTCTATAGTGTAGTTTTTTGTTAAACTCTAAAATGTCTTTCATTTCACTCCTAATAGTTTTCAAATCTTCAATAGAGTACTTTTCTAACCTCCTAATCTCACTTATAATAGAATTAATTCGTAATCTATAGTCGTCTATATTATCATATGATTCGTCAAACCATTCACCAAAAGTTTGATATCCTTCATTCCTAAGGTGGTTTAGTGTAAATCTATTACCTACTAAAAAGAAAGGATGCCCAACTTGAAAACACTTCCAAGTTTTTTCTGAGATAAAAATAGTTCCTGGTTCGACTAATGTTTCTGTTACTATTGAACAAAACGTTTTAATATAGTCTTCATGGGTTACGTTACAAGCTAAGTTAAAATGTAAATTTTTTCCTAATTCAATAGGAAGATTTTTAGATAGCCAAATCCAGTCTTTATCTCGAATACCATCATGTCTCATTGTATTGCCTACATTAGAATCTAACCACTCTGGTTTTCCGAGACTTACTTTGCCTTTATCTAATAAACCTTCTTCGTGTAATTTTGCCCCTAAGTATACTCTAGGTTGACGTGGGTTTCTATTATAGGAAAGAAAAAGGTATTTATTCTCTTCTGGTTCAAACCCAATTAAAGGGTAATCTGCTGTATCACTGTTCCAATTATCAAAAGTACTTAAAGTATGAAACACTGTTCCACTCTCTTTAGTATGTGGATGATATTTTGCAGTTAAATTACCTGTAAAAAAATGAACAGATCCTTCAGGGAATTTAGCTTTTTTTCTCCATTCCTCAACAATTAAAAAGTCGTTGTTACCTTCCATCCCGGAATAACCTTCCCAGGGGTAGAATATAACAATAGCACATCGACCTTCAATTACATCTTTTTTGTATCTTTCATCAATTACTGAAAATCCTAGTTCTCTATTTATGTTAAAATAGTGAGGGTTAAAAACAGTAATAATGTAAAGGTGTTCTTCTCCTTCCTTTAATTCTTCTTTAAATTTATAATGACAGTGGTGTTGATCTATAACATGCGGTTGATGCTGTAACCGAAGCATATCGTTTTGAAACCACTTACCTTCTTCATCAAAAAAGTTCCATCTACCTAATGTGTATGGAGGTTGAATTTTACCTGTCTCTTTATAGTACCAAGTACGGGAAGTTCCATTAGGTCTTGGACCCCCATAAATAGAATCATACCCTTCCATACTTAAAGTAAGTCTAAAGTCTTCCCATTTAAATGTATCTTTACCGACCGGTAGGTATGTTTCCATCAAAGTACGTTTTCTTTTAAGTGTTGGTAAATTAGTTTTGCATAAAGTTCATGCCCTTTAATAGTTGGGTGAGCACATGGTGTAAAATATCCGTTAGGGGTACCTTTTTTATATTCTTTAGCCCAAAAATAAAATTTATGCTGGCTATCAGTTAGATCTAATCTTCCTTCTGCATCTAATAATTCATCTATTAGTGCTCGTTTTCCGTTAGGATGTTTCATTACTAGGTCCCAAGGAAATTCATCAACTAATAGTTTTACGTACTTAGGGTAGTTATGGCTCTGTGCTACTTTTAGAAAATGAGTTTTATCAAAATTGTATTCAAAAGAATTAATTAATACTAACTTAGCATTATGTAATGCACACCACATTTGTAATTCCTTTACTAAAAATATAAGTTCTAACATTTCTGTTAAATCGTTATGTATTTCAGTAGCGTAACCATTCCACAAATGTTTTATTCCAATATTATCAGTAACGGGATCAGCATGAGGCCAAATAGTATGCCACATAGAATGTGAATCATAATCTTTAGCAACAAAATCAAACCTACATAACTGACCTACAAGAAATATTACAATTTTTTCTTTAGGAAGATGTAAATTGAGATCTGGGTAGCATGTGGTTAGTGCTTTTACTCCAGCTCGGTTTCCATTACCCCTAAATCCTAAATTTACCGGTGTCCAATCTTTCAGATAATTCCGACATATAACACTTGGAAATGCATTATTCATTTCTTCAGTTCTAATATACTCATGCTCAGGATTCCAAGTCCCATCTTTGACACATCCTATACGGTTAAAGTTTTCTTCAGACCAGCCGTATTTTTCCCATACATAGTCAGTCAACGCTCCTTGTCCTTCGACAAAAGAATCTCCTAACACTATTAGGGCTTTGGAATTTTTAGTTAACTTAAGTTTTTCTCTATGATAGTGCCACATAATTCATTTAATATATGGAAACCTGGGGGTGGTTTCATTGTACTGTTAAACTTTAAGACCAGTCTGTTGTATTCTAGTCTAGGTCTCATCCATTGGAACCATTCTAAATGGTTATCCATATGTCTAAAGTCATTGATTATTTTTTCTATTGCTTCTAGTCTTTCGATATTATCTAATTCATCATAAGTCTCATTAATAAGAAAATCAAAAGTGTAGAATCCTAATTTTCTCAATTCCTTCAAGCTACCTTTATTACCTAATATAACAAAAGGATGACAACAGGCTATAGGCTTAAAAGTTTTTTCAGATAAAAATATAGTCCCTTCTGAGTCGTCAAATCTTGCTTCACTAACAACTGTGAACCAGGAGTTAAGCATTGCTGTTTCGTTTAACCTATTAATTTTATCTTGAGCATTACTAATATTATCTTCTCCGTTCCATCTCAAAGGAGTATATTCTAGGGAATGTTCAAGCTGTATTGGATCAGCATACCATCCGTCTATATAGCAGTCCTTATTTCCTTCCCAAGGATTCATACTTACTAGTCCGTTACTTAGGTGTCCGTTGTGAAAAAGCATATTGAAAAATGCAATTCTATGTGACCTAGGTTTACGGTTTAGAAAATTATAATCTTTAATTAATTCGTAATTTCTTGTTTTATAGTCAAACTGGTCTTGCCAAGTAGGTATGTACTGTCTCTTTGCATTAAAGAAATCTATGTTATCTGTAATGTCGTATTGAAAGTGACTATATCCTATAACTCTAATGCATTCTTTGCCAGTCATGTTACTCCACTCAAAAGCTCTATCTTCTATGATAGAATTTCCAGATACCCAAATTATATTCTTTATTGGTATTTTAAGTCTATTACATTCAGAATGAGCAAATTCAAAAAAAGCATCATCATGATATCCTTCTAAGGAACTATCAAACATAATATATGCTCTTCCTTCTCTTAAATGCTTTAAATATAGAGGACTTATAAGGTCGAATATAGAACTCACGTTTTTATATCCTGCCCAGCTTTGGGGCGATTCATGAACGCCTACCGGAATAATATACGATATTCCATCTGGGATATCATCTGCGTGGTATTTAGTAACTTCAAATATGTCATTTTCGTATATTAGCTTATTATCTAATTGATGGAGAGAATGCTGTCTATCTCTCATTATATTTACTCTATTAGCATATGGAGATACACATACACGGTCTTCACCGCTTAGTATTTTATCATCCTCCTTATAGAGGTTTAGTTGAAATTTTAAATCTTCAAATACCAGGTTCATTTTTCCAGAAGCTATATATTCCTTTATCTAATTCATATTCATTCCAAAAGAATCTACTTCTTTTAGGTTGTTTTTGTGCCCAATCCCACATTTTATAAAGACCTGTATGTAAGTCTGTCTTGTGTTCATAGCCTAAAATTTCTTGAGACTTAGCCCATGTAGGATATGCATCTTTAACTTCATGTCTACCTTCTCTATACTCTACGGTACCGTTTTTAATTACATCTCTTAAAATAGCATTAGCTTCATTAATTGAAGTAAATTTAGTACCTCCAAGATTGATAATCTGTTTAGACGCCTCTGGTTTGATTGCAGCTCTTTCTAGTGGTTCTAAACAATCGTCAATATAGCTAAATGCTCTAGTTTGTTGACCATCACCAAAAATCGTCATTGGCTGGTCATTTAAGTACTGGTACATCCATATACCTAATACATTTCTATATTTATCCCAAATGTTCTGTTTAACTCCATATACGTTATGAGGTCTAATTATACACCAGTCTAATCCGTGCTGTTCACCTGCTACTTGTATATCCATTTCACAAGCATATTTTGCAATACCGTAAGGATCAATAGGTTTAGGTATATCACCTTCCTCAAAAGGTCTTTTACCTTCCCATCCGTGTCCATAAACAGCCATAGAAGAAGTAAATACTAAACGTTTTACTCCTGTTCTAATACATGCATTTATTACTTTAGCAGTAGCTATTGTATTATTCTTGTAATTGTATGTTCTAATAAAAGGAGAAAGTCCTTCTGCTGCGTATGCTGCAAAATGAAAAACATATTCTGGTTTATGCCAAGAGAAAACACCGTTAATATTATCTTCCGCTAAATCTATATTATGAAAGTTTACTTTACTGTTTACATTCTCCATAAAACCACCTGATAGATTATCAATACCTACGACTTTAAGGTCTGGGTATTTTTCTATTAGGTGGTCAGCTAATCTACTTCCTAGAAGTCCTGCTACCCCTGTTATTAAAACTGTTCCTTTCATAATTGTTCACGTATTTTATTTATACCATCTTCATAAGAGGTATATGTACTAAAAGTTAATAGAGTTTTTAATAAATCAAATTTAACTTTATAGCTTCTACTATCTTGTGGGGCGTAATATTTTACACTAAAATCAAATTTATTTTTAGAGACTAATGTTAGTATTAAATCTTGCTTAGTAGTATTTAACTCATTAAAGCCAATATTCAATATAGGCCTAAATCGTTTATGTTCCGACAGATCTATTAAAATATTTATTAAGTCCTCTAAAAATATATTAGGTCTCCAAGCTAATGGATCGTATACTTCTAAAAATTTACTAAATGTTATATCTCTGATAAAGTTATTAATGAGTAGGTCATTTCTAGAAACACTAGAAAGTCCGTACAGAGTAGATAGTCTAATTATTTTAAGTCTATTATCTCCTTTATATATTAAATTGTTTTCTGAGTCAACTTTCAGTTTGGAATATAGAGAGGTAATTTTAGTAGGAGATGTCTCATCAACTATCTGTGCATTGTATCCGTACACAGAACAGCTACTAAAGAATATTAATTCTGTTTTTTCTCCTAAGCAATCTACTGTATCGTTTAAAGCATCTACAAAAGGTAAAGGTTGAGGTAAATCATTAATTTCATTTAACCTAGGTGATGCCATAAAGAATACATAATCAGCAGAGGCAATATCTGCTTGATGTGTTCTTATATTCTCAACTGTATCGTTTATTACTTTTACCTTTGGTGGCATGAAAGGAGACTGATTATAGGTAAAATTATCTATAACTGTAACTTCGTGCCCTCTTGTATCTAATGCAACAGTTAATTGGCTTCCAATATAACCTGCTCCTCCTATTAAAACAAACTTCATATCATTCTCTTATTGTATCGCAAGTAACGCAGTGAAAAGAACCCCCTAATGTTCTAGAGTGTCTTATTTTTGCATCTAATGCTTCTATTTTATATTTTTTTAACACCTTTATTAGTTCTGTTTGTCTATTATCTACTATAACAGTATTTTCATCTACTGAGAGTAAATTAATACCGACCCATACAGAAGCTCTTTCTACTTTGTGGTATCCTATATCTACCATTTCTGGTGAGTATATCACATCCCAGTTTTTAAATAATGCAGGGAGGTTTTTTTCATTTACTCTAGATGGATTTACTAAAACTAACCCATCTCTAAGAATAGCAATAGTTGAATCTATGTGAGAGTAAGAATACATGTTTTGTAAAAAGTGTACATTATACTCATCACCAAGTAGATTCTTTAACCATAAATATCCTGCAAAATTACCTGTATTAGATTCTAGGTACAAAATATCTCTATTATGTCTTAAAATATTTGCAGCATCAAATACGGGTTCTGTGTTAGTTAATGTTAGTTTAGATAGATCATCTCTTTGGTAACAGTTATCTAAGAGTCTAGGTTTAGGTGCACATACCCACTTTGCCCCACCTACCATGTAGTGGTGAAAAATTTCTCTATAAGCATCTGTTTCAAATTGTCTAGACCTTAACGTCATAGGTGCTTCCACAATGGTATTTCCTATAACTGTCATAGTATCTCTTGGGCAGAACGTATAGTACTGGTCTGTGGTCCAGTGTCCGTTAGAAACGGTTTTTGTTGTGTCTAAAGTTGAAGGTCTATGTACAACTACTCCACAGTCTTTCAATATACTAACGAGATTTTCTAAGTCTTCAGCTGTTTCTTCATACACTTTTTGATCAAAAAAGCCAAGTTCATTACTAGGAATTGTATCTTTGTCTGCGTAATTAATAGCATGAAGATCAAATCCATGTTTAGGCATGTTAGCATTATCTATAGTACCAACTATTACCTCTTTTAATTTGCTATATTCATTATGTACATTAACCATCTTTAAATACTTTTAGCTTCATTATGTTTGGATAATCCTCCCAGCTCCATTCTTTGGGCTTTCTTTGTATAAATTCTGGGTTATTCATTTTTTGCAAACCTGAGTATGCAGTTTCAGGGGTCATGTAATAGTGGTACCCTATTGTCTCTATCTCTTGGTCTGCCCACGGTATGTCTTCTGGTGAGCGACCATCGTAGGACATCGCTTTTAAAGCTAACCAGTCTTCTACACTGTCTGTTAAAATCATTCCTCCTCTACCTAAGCTGAGATGTTTTTTAAATTGAAAGCTTAGAACCATAAGAGAACCCTTTACGTAAGAACCTTCTTCCCATAAGACTGCTGCATCGATTATTCTATGTGTTATATTATAGTAGTTTTTCCACCGTTCTTCTTTCCACATTCTACCTATACCTAACTTATTAGATAACATAGGTACCGAAAGATATGTATGTGTTGGTACTAGTATTCTATCTGCTTTTGTATGCCTTAAACAAAGTTCTAATCCATGAGTACAGCAGTCTACGGCAACTCCATAAGTAGCACCAAAGAATTCAGCGACTTTATTTTCGAAACTTTCTACTATTCCAAAACTCATAATACTCCTCTTGAATTTATTTTTGCCTTATTATAATGTCTCAAAAGTATATCTCTCGACTGATTGATAAAACCGTGGGGCACTTGTCTTATTCTTTGAATAGAATCTAGCCAGGTTGAGTGCTGTGCTCCAACAATAAAATCACAGTATGAAAGTACCATCATATCTACTACACTCTCTAATGCAATTCTTCTTTCATCTTTTACATCTGTAAAGTCTATTCCCTGTATAATTGAATCGGGTAAATCTCTAATTACATCTTGTCGGGTTTTAATATTATCCCCAAATTTTTCTTTTAAAAATTCATACTCTCCAACTTGTAAATCACAGCTTATATAAAATTTTTGATTAGGTTCTATTTGCCTGATTTCCCTTATTAACGATTCATATACGTTATTATTCCAGTACTTATATATAGTAGTAGGATGAAGTGTTTGTAAAAATGGATTATTCTGTACTGTTTTAGGAAGCTCTAGTAGTTGCGCTGGTGTTTTAAATACTCCTGCGCCTCTACGTAAATGTATTCCTACACAATTTACTCCCATACTTCTAATTGTATTAAAAAGTATTTTATTTTTAATAGCAATTCTACTTAAACCTGTGTTATCTATTGCTATTTTTTCAGTTAGTTGAAGAAATTTCCAATCAAAACAAGTATAGTAGTTTTTTGGTTCCAGTTTATATTCTTCATCAACACTAAATTGATCTAAAATATCATCACCTAGAGGACTTAGTGGGGTTATTTTTTGACTTTTTATATTAAAGTCATATTTGTGAAGTAGTTTTTGAAGCTCCTCATTTGTACCTGTATTAATGTTCAACGGACGAGTACCAGGTAGTTCTATAAACTCTAATTCACGCCAATATCTTGCTTCTACCTCTAGAAAAAATTTATAGTTATTACTTTTATTAATAGCATATACAACATCCCAGTGTAACAATCTATTACCCAACCCCGTATCCCATGGGGTATGTCCTCCACCCCAGGGCTCTGGTATTCTTATATAGTTATAATTTACAGGAGCTTTTGCCATTTTACTTTACTTTGTTTTTCGTTTCTTTCTTTTATAGCAGGAGGTAGCTCTTTTGGTTTATTTTTATCTGGTTCGTATTCACCTGATTCAAAATGGGTAATTCGTCCATCATTAACCGGTACATCTGGTATAGACTGGTCTACTTCAATGGAGTCATACCACTCTAGTAAATCTGGGTCCGGGAATGCTTTTCTAAAATCAGAACCTCTTCTTGCATCATGCTGTTCGTAAAAAGACTTAAAATCATGGAAGTGTTTTTCTTTATCATCTTCTGTTGTTACGTGTCCTTGATCTACTACTTCAATATAGTCTATTAATCTTTCTATTTGAGCTTTTTCATGATCCATCATAAGAGGGTGCTCTTTTTTAATCTCATACCAATCAGCTAATTTCTTATGAAGTTTTTTCTTCTCTGAGTCTGGTAGGTTTAGTGGTGACATAAAAGCAGGCCATCTAAGAATATTTAAATCTATACCTGGTTTATTCATGCCGTACTTCTCTTTAAGGGTAAACATATCATCCATGAATTCAGTAATAGAGTAAAGACATAGAGAATTAATAGTCATCATACAAATAATTTGTCTAAAGTTTCCTTCTTCAATCATTCGTACTAAGTTATTTCTCCATACGTCCCAAACTAATCCATGTCTAATATATTCTGCTTGAATACCAAATGCCTCACAGGAAGTATATAGATCAAACTCTTTAATAGGGAGAGTATTAGACATATCAATTAACTTATTAATTAATTTATCATTTACTCCTAAATTAGAGTTAACAGCTAATCTTAGATTAGGTGCAGGTACTTCTTGCATTTTCTCTAAGAACTTCCAAAAATTAAATGATGCAGATGGCTCTCCTCCAGTAACTCTTAACTCTTGTAGTTCAGGTGCAAGTTCTGGCCACCATTCTATAAATGCATCTACATATGGATTATCTTTATTATTTTTACCAAATACGTCTGCCCAAGAACCATCACTATGATAAGCTCCTGCAGATGTAGTCTTAAATTTTTGATAAGGTCCGTTCTCTTCTATGTCTTTAGCCCATGTAGTAGAGTATCCAGTATTACAGTATGAGCAAGCAAAGTTACATGTTCTATCAAAAGAAACTTCTACTGTTTTAAGATTTACATCTGCATCCCAAGGAAGTTCAGCTAACTTAGCTATATCTTCATCAGAGTATATACGGCTTTTAAATACCCTATCACCTATCGAATTTGCACCTATATCTTCTACTTTCCAGCAATACGAGCATTCAGCAGGTCTTGTACCTTCAAGCATCATTTTTCTAATCTTCTTCTTAAACATAGTATTATGTAATGCTGAAGGATTAGTTTTAATCTCCTCTAGATCAATAGGGTGGGGTAGAGGTAAATGACATGAATTAGTAAATCCATGGCCTAGGTGTAAAGAAGCATTATACCACTTAGCAGCACAAAAGCTTTTACTTACCGAATTGAGGTGTTTATCTCTCCACTCTACTAGTTGTTTATCTGCCATAAGTCTTTAAAATAGTTAATCCAATTTTTTGCTAATATGTTTTGAGTTTCTGCAGTGGTATGCCATCTGTAGGGTCCTCCGCCAGGTTGATTTTGTGGGTTAAGATTTTTACTTCCCCTTTTATCTCTACGATCATCCGTAGGGTCTCCTAGTCCTAGTATATAATACTCTATCTTAGACTTATTTAATAAATCTATAGTATGATTCATCAATATATTACTATATAAAGATTGAATAGAAGGGCTCCAGAATGAAGTAAAATAATCCTTATATATTTTCAAATTATTATCACTAAAAAGCCTGCCTTTGTCTTCAAAATTTTCTGGGAAATCTATTACGTTAATTACAGATGTAGAAATATACCTTGGTTTATTATTCCACTTTTCTTTTCTTAATGCAGTAGATAAATCAGGGTACTCATGATAGTTAAATTGATAAACATCAATACTATTACCATCTAAATCCTTATTGTAGTATTCTGCGTTTAAAATCTCTACTCTATTACTGTCTGTAAACCCTACCATAATGAGGTCTGGTTTTAGTTTAATTGCTTCTTTTACTTGAAGGTAAATAAGAAAGTTAGATGACCCGCCTCTAGCAAAAGTGTCGTACTCTAAGTTTAATTCTTTAGCAAGTATTTGAGTAAAATGTCCTTCACCTAGGCAATCTGCTCTATCAGGAAGATCCTGCGTAGCAGCCATATACGAATCACCACAGACTATTAACTTTTTCATTTACAGTTTATTCATAAAATTACAATTATCAGTAATATCTACTGATTTGTCAAATATAAAGTCTTCAAAAGTATGGTGGCAAAGTAATTGATTATTTTGCATAACCTTAAATTCGTATAACTCTATATCAGTGTAGTTCAAGTTGTAGCCATTTTTAGGAAAGTTTCCTGCGCCGAAGATTATGTGAGGATCGTCTTCTGTGGCAAATGCTTTCTCAGTTAAGTCTACTTCATGAACTTGTCTACTATTAATAAATACTGTGAAAGTTTTATTTGGGACATGTTTCCACAATATTCTTAATCTTAAATCATCATATATAGGTTGGGGTAAATCCCAATAGGTTGTTTCTCTATCTTGATTCATCATAGTAAAGAGTAAACGGCCTTCATATATATCCATAGCTGTATAATGTGGAAGCAGAGTAAATAAGGTTCCAATTACTTTCTCAGTCTTATTTAACTTTAAATCTACATATACTTCAAATTCCTGATCTCCAGTCATAACCTTATTTGCAGGTTTTTCTGGAAAGGTATCGCATATATGGCTTGGCCAAAAGACCCATGGCTTACCCTCTTTTATTTCTAGCATAAAACTCTTTTAGTTCAGGGAATGTCTCTAAGAAATTTGTACCTCTTCGTTTATCTAATTCGTCTACAAATATAATAAAGTCATCTATATTTTTTTGTTTATCGTATGTAACGCTATGACCTTTAGCATAGTCGTATATTCTTTTAATTTTCTGTATCTCTACGTTTGTAAATCCGTATGTGTTATGAGAAAATTCTCTCTGTCCATAGTATAGTGCTTTTTTAGCAGCTTGGAGTATATACTCTTTATGCTCTTCATCTAATATACGAACAGAAAGGTGATTAGGCCAACGTAAGTACGAAGTATCTAATTGTACAGCAGAAATGGAATAACGTTTACCATTGTGGTGTTTTTTCTTCATTTCAAATACCTTATCGACTAAATCGCTATATGTGAAGACAGACAGTGCATTAAAGGTAGCCATAATATTAACCGTTACTTTAGGTAGCTCCGTTAATATCTTATCTACGTTTTGCCAAAATTTATCATACTCCAAACCGAATCTTGTATATTCAGCCTGCTTACCTTTAGCTTCTACAGATGTAAAGACTACTAACTCTTTCACCTTATCTTGTTCACACAATATCTTAGCTTTAGCAATAAATTTATCAAGTAAGTTATCTGGTATTCCTAAATTAGAGTTTATAGATAATGCTAATTCTGTGTTAGGTTCTTCTTGTTCTATAATATAATCTAGAACTTTAAAAGTGTCCTTGGCAAGTAGAGGCTCTCCACCTGTAATTCTAAAAGTATGCAAATCACGATACAAACTTGGCCACCATTCCCAAAATGCATCTAGATAAGGATTATCTTCTGAGTGCTTATAAGGCATTTCATTTTTTGCCTTGAGGTGTTCGATGCCGTTAAAATTAGTGGAAGTGGGATACGGACCGTGTTTTTCTATTTCATCTACCCACTTAGATGAGAATTGAGGACCACAGTAAGCGCATTTGAAATTACAAGTATTAGAGAAAGCAACCTCTACGTACCTAGGATTAAAATCATCTCTCCAATGTGAATTTACTATATCATCGTAACTCTTAATTGACCAAGGTTCTGATGATTTAAATACTCTATCAGAAAATGAATTAGAATTATCTTCAACATTCCAGCAATAGTTACACTCTTGAGGTTTTTTTCCCTCAAGCATTTCTTTTCTTTTAAGTTTTTTAAACTTTGTATTATGAAGCGCAGTAGGATTTCTTTTAATCTCGTTTAACCCTATTTTGTGAGGAGAAGGGTGGTGACAAGAATGAGTCATTCCCATAGAAAGGTGCATAGTTACTTGAGTCCATTTTGCTAAACAGAATCCACAACCTACCTTATCTAATTTATCTTTTACTTCTTGAGATGTCATAATTTAATATTAATCATTTTAGCCCAAGGAGTAAGCAGCTCTTCGCTAACTAATTCATATTGAACTTGCTTTATACCGTCTTCTTTATAATTTATTTTTTCTTGCTGCATTTGAAGAACATATCTTTGTTCGTTTCTAGCAGTTGTTTCACCTTTGACAAATTTTCCATTTACTATACCTTCATCAGGATGAGGTAAACATCTAAACTTTCCTTCTATTCTATGTGGTAAAATAGAATTAGGTACTAATATATCTTCTTTTCTATCTTCTGTACCGTATTCAAAAAATTCTGATTTAGGATTGTTAAAATCTAGATCAATAACTAAATCATCAGTAGGTAGTTCATTATGTAAATTTGCCACTTCTTTTGTAGAAAGAGGACGCTTCCAGGCATATACTTTTGCAATATCTCCTTTAAAGTACTTAACTGTACTATCATCTGGTTCTGAAGGTGAGGTTCCTATGTACCAATCTTCTGTACCGTAATTTTTAAGTCTTCCAGTAAACGATAATGGTGAATGCGTACCATAACCTCCTCTAGAATCAACCTCTGAGCCGTTCAGGTAGAAGTGAGATTTTCTTTCAAAACTATCGAATACAGCTGTTACCCAAGTCCATTGCTCATCGTACCTTTTAACCCACATGTAGTTATGTTGATGGAATGTATTCCAATAGGTTAGAGAAACTGTTCTTGAGTTGTTAAATCCAATTCCGTAGTCGTACCCTTTCACTCTAACAACAGGATATTCTACATACTTTCTTTTATTACTTCCAATAAGAAATATAGGATTTTTTTCTGGTTGTTGCCTAGCACGGAGTAGTACAGAAAGTGTATGAGATCTAGAATTTAAGGATCTCATCTCTCTCTGAAATGGAACTTTTATAAATGATTTATCTCCATCAAATCTTTTAAAATACTGACCTTCAATTTTTTTGTCTATATAAGTCTGATTTGTAAGCCCTTCTAACTGACATCTCCAAAATAAATCATCATCTTCCATTCCCCAATCCCAGTAGTCATTTGAATACCCATTAGTAGCTAGTACTTGTTCTTTGCTGAATAAAACTGCTCCTCCAAAGTATTCATGATACTTAAGCTGGTAATCCATTTGAGAAATCTGAGTAGCAATATGTCTAGGGCCTTCTGTGGGAAAACTATAATCTGCTCCTCCATTTTCTTCAGGTATCATATCTATATCATGCCATACTATATAATCACATCCGTCTTGAAATGCATGTTTAGCAGCAATATTTTTGGTAGCTCCTCTATTAAAAAGTTTATCATCTACCTGATGAGCAAAATACATACAAAAGTCTATACCTTGACTTTTTAAGTACTTCCCTACTTTCGGTACAAACTCATTTAAGTGAGCTTCTCTATTTCTGTACGGAACACATACTCCTAATTTCATAAGTGTGCTATTAATTGTGTTAAGTTTCCGACTTTAGAATGAGATAATAGCCTGTACTTACAGGTAGTAAGACCATCTTCCTCTGGCATACCATACCCTCTCATAACTTCGTTCATAAACTTTAATTGGTTGTATCTTGTTGTAATATCTTTCCATCCTGTATTTAAGAATCCTTCGTGTTCGTGGTTTAGAGTTCTATATTTACTATCTCTTCTATAAGGAATAGACATTCTTTTCATTTTTGGTAAGTCGTACGCTACTAATTCACAGTCTACAATTTCTCCGTCTATAGCAGTATCGGACATGTCTATTAGTTTGTATTTCTTAATAAATTTAGCATCATAATAAGAAGTCAAATTGCCTGCAGATTGATAGTTTTTAAAGTTATCTGCTAATCCAAAGTAATTATTATCTGTGATATCTTGAATTTCATCAAAAGTTAATTCTTTATCCCAAGCAGCAAACTGATTAATAACTCCTCTAAACCAGTTATTTTCTTCTTTTCTTTTTGGGTCTGAGCATCCTAAGTACATATGTTCCTCTTTCATATATAAATAAAGAGGTTTTTCTAACTCTACTTTTTTTATCAGATTGGTATTATGGAAAAAGTTAAGTTCGTTTCTATCTTTACTATAGGTAATAAATAAATTAGCTTTAACTAATGGTATAATATTAGAGAATGCAAACTGGTGTTGTTTTCTTGCATCAAAAAATTCTACAGCAAATCTACGAAAGCTGGTGTACATAATGTTAAAGTCAAACCCGGGAATACCAAAAGCTACATACTTATCTTCTCTCGCATTTGGATCAAGAGTAATGTCTGTTGGTTCCATCGACACAAGTATACTAAAATCTCCTCTAGTCCGAATGGTATTAGGAAGCTTAACATAAGAAGAGTTTCCGTTAAACTTTAAAGCAGCACCACTAGTACCAGCATCAGTTACTTTGATTGAGTTTAACATAACGCCTTTTATCTTACATCTCCAAAGCAAGTCATCGTCTTCAAAACCCCATCCCCAGTATTTATTTGAAAAACCATTTATTTTTTTGAAATCATCTAGGGGAAACATAGTAATACCTCCAAAGTATTCATCAAATGGAATATCTTGTGTAGCTAAGTGTATAGGATGATCGCAGTATGAATAGTCTACTTTTTGAGGTATCATATCTACGTCATGAAAACAAACGTAATCACACCCTAGCTTTTCTGCTTCAATAAAACCGACATTAAGTAGCTTACCTCTATTAAAGTTAGCGCTATCATCTTGCTCTACAACAATTAATTCGTAAGGAATTTTAGCTTCATAGAGTTTAGCTTGAATAGCCATTTTAAACTTTAAGAGATGCTCATACCTATTTCTATACGGTACAATAACTCCAAGTTTCTTTAGCATACTATTTTTGTCCTTCTACAAGATTTTTATGCCATTCCGCTAAATAGAATTGGATTCTACTATCCCAATCTTCTTTATCTATTTCTTCAAACCATACAGTTAATGCGTCTAAAGACATAGCAATTTTTTCTAATGCTTTAACTTTTCTCTCTTCAATGAGAAGTTTTTCTTGATCTAAATTAATTTCTGTTTGTGCACTCATATAGTTATAATTAAATTTCTAAGCTCATCCCAGTATGGATAGTCCATATACTCAATATACGAACTTTCTTTCAGTTCAGCAACTAAGTATAAAGAATTATTGATATCTATTTTCCAGTCATTTCTAGCAATAGCTCTATACATTTTGTTATACTCTTTTGAAAATGCATAATCTTTTTTAATCTCTGCTACCTCCTGTATTCTATCTACACAGCTCTTATCCCATTTAAAATGATGAACTTGGGTAAATACTTCATCCACCGGCATCCTTCTAGGATGGCTTTTACCCCAGCTATTTGAACCATCGGAGAATAGGGCATAGTGTTGTCCTGGTGTTACTTTTTGATAACCTTTCATTAAGGTACATTTGTTAGGACATGCTCCAGACATATGATATCTAAAGAAAGAAGCCAAAGGAAAAGTTTTGTGTATATTTGTGTCTCTGTCCACAAAAGGAAAAGTACCATCTATACCTATTCTATCTATGAACCCACCTGTGACAAAGTCATAACCGTTTCTCTCACATGCTTCTATTATGTCTTCTACTGCGTAAGGATATACTTGTAGTTCATCATCATCAGATACTATCCACCATTCATTTGGCTTGGTAGATTTGATTTCATTGTAGATGTCTGTTACTTTCTCCCAGTTGTATTTTTCGTGTGTATAAACTCTAAATGGAATAATACCTAGTTCTTCTATTTCCTCTAGGATGCCGTCATCGTCTGAGTGTCTATATACTGCTACGTGTATGTTTTCAGGTGCTACTATATTTTTATAGTGGTTAAGCATATGCGGTAGCATATGAGTATTTTTCCCTACTACTGTAACTAAATTTAACATTATAACGATACGTTAGGAAATGATTTCTTAACTAGTGTGAATCCTGTTGAAGAAGGTTTAGTTTTTAATGCTCCGTTATTGAAAAAGTTAAAAACTTCAAAGTTCGGATCATTCTTAAGTAAGTCAACTAAGTCAGCAGGACCAGAAGCAAATTCATCATGGTGATTTTGATCTTTAATATCTTTAGAAACTATATAGGATTTTTCATAAGACCTATCTGTATCGTGTATTGATATTACTCCGTAATCAGATAATATGTTTTTATATAGCTCAAAATCTCTTTTAACATCCTCAAACGAATGTCCTGCGTCAATATGAAGATAATCAATTTTAATATCCTCTTTTACGAAAAAATTATAAAATGCATTTTCAGTTGTATCGTTTATAACTCTAGGATGAAATATGTTTCTGAAAAATGAATCTTCTTCTAGCCAGTCTACGTTTCCTCCTACTCCGTTTGCTGCATCTACGATAAAAGTTGCACCGATATCTCCCCAATTAAAATCTGAATTACCTTCAAATATTTCTTGATCATATAGATCTAGTCTTGCCTGTGTCATAATACGAGGAATAAAGCCTCCTCCAGAGCCTAAACATACACAGTTCTTTGCTCTCATAAATTGAATGATAGAGTATACTAATAGACCATCTCCTAAGTGGTAACGTGTTGCTCCATGTGCCCATGCATACTTAACTCTTTCATAGTCAATAATAATCTCACCACTTGGTGCTTTTTTATAAACTTGATTATTCGTAATCTTATCGTAAACAAAATTCTTATCAACTATGCTCATGGTTTCTCTATCATACTTAAGTCTATTAATTTATGAAAATTAATGCAATTAAGCAACATATCTATCTCTTTTTTGTAAGGAAATCCAGGGTCATCTGCTTTGTACCATTGCTTTAAAGGACCGTAGTGGTTATAGTACTTCCAAGAATCTTTTATAGTCCATAGTCCGCTAAGTTCTGTTTTACTCCATTCCCATGCATCGCAGTCCCAAGCAGTAGATAACATACCTCGATGAGGTATATCATGCTTATCTAATAAATGTTTAAGTAGCAGTTGTTCTGCAAAAATTAAATATTTGGAATTTGGAGCTTCCATTTTTGTAAACTCATCCATTAACTGTAGGCTGAGTTTGGCATAATACTGAGTGAACTCCGGGTCTGGTAGGTGAAGAAATGATACATTAACCGAATCAGTTTTCCATCTTGGTCTGTAAGATAATTTTCTTATATATGGATCTATTGAAGTAGGATAGTAGCCTCTTCCTATTTCAAAATTACTTACCATCACCTCATTAGGGTTTATTAACTCTTTTACTCTTTTGAAAACTAAAGTATCTCCATCCATTATAATAATGGGTTCAGTCTGTCTTGATAGTACTTCTAGCTTAGAACTAGCCCAAAAAGTTTTTTTATCAATCTGATTATCAAAAGCTAATATTTCTACTTCATCATATATAGAAAGAACTCCTATAGATTTATAGAAGTCATATGTGAAGGGATCACAGTAGAGAACAGTACGGTCTTCGGGATGGTTCTTTTTCCATAAGCTTGCAGATGCAAGCATAACTAAGATATTGAACTTACTGAATGCAGATAGTTCTCTCTTAATATTCTCATAAACCCATATTACTTTCAAAACCGTTTTCTTTTAGTTATTAACTAGCTGGGTCGACGTGAGTTGTAGTAAAGTAAGCGTAGAATGTACCAACACCTGTATGAGTGCCGGATGTTAATGTAATAGTTCCTGATGTAGTTCCTTGTCCTGTAGTACTTAATTCTGTACCACCGCCAGATGCAGCAGTTCTAAAGGAATGAAAAGTATAAGGATATGATGCGGTTGCTGTAATTGTTACAGATGCAACTGAAGCAAAGTTAACGTTTTTAAGAGTAAAAGAAGACGTAGCAGCTTCTGTATATCCTGAAGTAACAGCGACTGTACCTCCGGTTCCTGCAATAACAGTTCCGTAAAGAAATGCATTAGAACGTAATTCCGATGCTGCGTAAGGTGCTGAATCTGCAGGTTGTAGGTTTGACATTACTGTAGCTAATGAGATATTGCTATCACTAGCGTACTGGGTAGACCAAGTATCAAATGAGCTCCAGCTTATATTAGTTGTTGAGTATGCTGCTACTGCCATGTTTTAAATTTTTTCTATTGTTTCTTCTGGAAACAGTTTTTTTAAATTCTGTTTTACAACACCGTATGAATATTCATACAAATTACTAATAACGCTTGGATCAATAACCTTCCTTACTTCTTTATAACTAGATGCGATTTCTTTTTCTACTACTATCTCATCTTTATACTTTGTAATCTCGTCTCCATTGAAGTCGAAACTAACATATGGAACTTGAACTAGTTTTTCTACCTCTTTGTAAGTATTAAACTCTACTTCTTGTTCTACTACAACGTTTGCTTTAAAAACATTTGGAATTGTTATTTCCTCTCCTTCGCTTTCCGCATCAGGATAGTACAACACTTCTGCACCTATTAGACCAACAGCGTTCTTTAACGGCTCTTCTAAATACTGCCTGTTAAAGTTATGAGCCTTATCTATATCTAACCACGATGTAGTAGTTAAGACAATCTCACTTGTCACTTTATTGAAGCGGTAATTATCAATTCTAATATACGCTTCTTGTGTTGGTCCAGAACTTGTTTCTAAATCTACGTTTAATTTAAAACCCATTATTTTATTTTATTTTAACAGTTGCATTTGCTCTCTAAAGCATCAACCTTAGCCGATAATTCTTTTACAGCTTCGATTAATACAGCAGTTAGTTTAACGTAATCTACTGCTTTAGAGTCATTATGCTCTCTGTAATGTACTAATTCTGGGTATACTGCTTCTACTTCTTGGGCGATAACTCCGATATCATGTCCTTCGTATACATCTTGCTTATCATTCCAATCGAAGCTTACACCTCTAATTTGCTTAACCTTATCAAGAGCTCCTTCTAATTGAGTTACATTGTCTTTAAATTGTGCATCAGAAGAATAGTATGCTACGATATCTCCAACACATCGAATAGTGTTAGCAGTTGCTCCTGTTGTTTGACCCACCATTAAACCTTCAAAGTGAACGTTTGATGTATTGTCTAGAGTCTGGTTAGCAGAATATGTGGTATAACCAGCACCGTTAGTTAACTGGTTGTTATTTGTAATATAGTTCGCATTAGTAGCTCCTGAGTATCCAAGGTCTGCTAATGTCATTGTACGTTTAGTGACGCTTGTAACGTGTCCGCTAGTATCTGATGTAAATACATCTAATACTTCAGCTCCTGCAGTGTCAATACTTCTTGCAGTATACGATGGGTGAGTATAAACTGTATTAGTATCAGTTGATGCGATTGTAAAGTTAGGATAAGTACCAGTAATAGTTACGTTAGATCCTGCTGTTAACGATACTGTTTGATCAGGGGCAGTGTTAGTAATAGTAAGTACATCATCTGCTGTAAAGTTAGAGGTAATACCTGTACCGGCAGCAATTTGTAATGTGTCTCCTGATGTAATAGTATAGGTAGTAGTATCTCCGTCTCTAATAGTCCAAGATGAGTAGTTATCTGCGTTCGTAGCTCCTGAGTATCCAAGGTCTGCTAATGTCATTGTACGCTTGGTAATAGCAGTAACGTGACCGCTAGTGTCCGAGGTAAATGTATCTAATACTTCAGCACCTGTAGTGTCAACACTTCTTGCAGTATACGATGGGTGAGTGTAGTTGTTAGCACTTGCTGCAATACCGTCAAGTTTAGAATGGTCAGCATCTGTAAATACATTAGAATCAGTAGCTGATTCAACTAAAGTTCTAATTTCAGCTGCTGTCTGATCACCAGTTGCACCTGCTTCGATACCGTCTAATTTAGTCCCATCTGCTGCTACATCTCTGCCGTCTACTGTTCCTGTAACAGTAATACTACCAGGTACGTATAAAGAATTAGATAACGCCCATCTTGTATTTCCATTATCCCAAGTGAATGATTGATTAGATCCACTCAAGAAAAATCCACCACCATCAGAAGAAGCGGCAGTTGATCCACCTCTATTTAAAGAGATTAATTTATCTTCAACTCTTAGGTTAGTAGCATTTAACGATACTGTATCACCGTTAACTGTTAAGTCACCGGAAAGAGTTAAACTTCCAAATGTTACGTTAGATGTAGTCGTTAAACCGCTTACTACACCTGAGATAGTATCTCCTGATAATGTTAAGTTAATACCTGTTTGTCCAGTTGTATCTGAAACTGCAAGGTTAGTATCGTCAGAAATATCAATTACATTTCTAGTGATAACTTGACCTGCTATTGTTATATAGTCTCTTGTACCAGCTAAAGTAACATCAGTTGAGTTATCAGTTCCTGCTGCATCTACTCCTAGAGTTGTTCTAGCAGCACCTGCATCGGCATCGTCTACTAAACTCTTACCGAAGGTAGAGATTGTAGTGTTGTCTGGAACTGTAAGTGTTTTAACTCCAGATAAAGAAGTTAATTCAGAATCCATTAATGCACCTGCAGCAGTTACATTTGCATTATCTGTTACATCTGCACCTGCTTCAATTCCGTCTAACTTTGTACCGTCTGCTGATAAATCTCTACCATCTACTGTCTGTGCACCAGAGAAGGTAATGTTACCTGTCATCGTACCTCCTGCTTTAGGAAGTGCTGCATCTGCTGTAGTACCTTGAGCTGCGGTTGCGTAATCAGCTGAGTTGAATGCTTTAACTTGAGCTAGATTAGTTACTTCTGAATCCATTAACGCGCCAGCTGCTTGTACATTGGTAGAATCGGTTACATCAGCATTTGCTTCAATACCATCTAATTTAGTACCATCTGCTGCTACATCTCTGCCGTCTACGTTTCCAGTTACTGTGATAGCGCCATTAACTGTTAAACCAGCGAAGGTAGGAGAGTCAGAAGTTTGAAGACCTAAATCTGTAGCTGTTGCAGCAACTCCGTTTGTTGTAAGAGTTACTTCACCTTGTGCCGCAGAAGATAGAGATGAACCTGAGATTAATCCATCTACATTAAATAATTCGTCTATTTGAGCGGAAGAAGAAACGATTCCGCTAGGAATGCTAGTTAGATCAGCATATGCTAATGAGCTGATAGTTGCAAAGTCTCCTAAACCTAATGACGCTCTTGCAGTTGCTCCAGATTCAGCTACAAAAGCAGATCCATTACCTACAATAAAATTACTATCAGAAACATTTAGTCCTGAAATATCGTTAAGGTTTTGGTGGTAAGCCTGTACATCTGTTCCAATTGCAACACCTAGTTGAGTTCTAGCATCAGATGCTGAACCGGAAATAATTCCGTTAGGGGCAATCTCAGTAAATACAATTTGACTTGAACCAGATACTAAGGTTGGTTTACCTGTTACGTTTGCATATGCTACCGAATCGGCTTGAATATCTCCTTCAAATGATCCGCTAAAAGATCCTTTAAATGAGCCGGTGGCAACGGCGTTGGTCATTATTGGGCTATCAATTCTCATTTTTTAAATTTTTTTGTTATGTTTCTTCTAAAATAAATATCACTTTTTTACAACTACCGTTCCATTAAATGACGTATCAAACGAAATAATTACATTATCTGCGTTTGAACTTGTGATTGCGGATGGAATGACTTGATTTTTATCTGTGTCGTATACTTGTACTATAGGGAAATCTTCGTTTAGATTATGGTTAATAGTGTATGAGACATCGCCTGAAACTGCTTCTTTGTATAATTGTACTGAACCTGATACAAGGTGTCCTCCCTTAGCAACAACAACTCTACCAGAGGTTGATGAATCAAAGGTTATAATGACATTGTTAGTGTCAGAAGTCGTTATAGAAGAGGGGATAATTAATTGATCGTTGTCGTTATAGACTGTAGCTATTACGTTTTTCGTACCAAAGTTATGTGTTACCGTTTTGGTTGTTACGGAAGTAAAAGTATCGGCAATAGTTGCTACTTCTGTTACTTCAGAGGTAATATTAGTTAATCCTGAACCGTCGCCAGAAAACGCTGTGGCGGTTACAGTATTATTAACGATAAGATTGTTCAAGCTAGCGTCTGATCCGCTAACTATCAGTTTTTTCCAATTCGGCATTTTTAACTTATATTACGGTTGGTTACTCAGTGAGCCCACTTCCCTTTCGGGCCGATAATAGCTTTTATATAAATATAGCAAAAATAACTATTACCTCCTACTATTTTGCAGGAAGTAAGTTAGAAAGTTTCGTAAAGATTACATAGAATGTTTCAAACTCAGCGCCTTTGTAATTGGCTTCTCTAAGTTTAGCTAGAATGAATTGTATTTCCCTTTCGGTCAATCCTTGATTAGCAGATTGACGGAGTGCGTCATTCTGTAATTTATCTTCTGCTTCTTTACCTGTTAATAACTTATTGATATTTAAACCCATTTTTTTTAAAAACTTCTTAAGAGTAAATGTATATTGTCCCACTATCTACTTTAATATTTCCATTTTTTTGATATTCAGAGATGTCTGAATGTCCTGCATCGATATCAACTACAGCAGCAGCGAAAGCACTCGGTGTAGCAGTTGTTGCATCATGAGCAAGAGCTTCATTAAATCCAAATCTTGCAGAACTAGCATTGAATATTAATGCGTGACCATTTCCTGATCCTTCATCTATAATAATACCTCCTACGTCAGGATTAGCTGAACCAGAGTTTAATAAGATAAATTTATCCTCTACTAGAAGGTTTGCAGTTTCAATAGATGTAGTAGTTCCTTGTACTGTTAAATCTCCAGTTAATACTAAGTTAGTAAACGTCGGAGAGTCGTTAGTACCCATTCCGTTGACATCAACGTTTTGACCGTTAAATTTAATTTGACCTTGAGCATCACCCTCTGTAGAACCAGATAGTAGTCCGTCAATGTTAAATAAAGCGTCAATTTGAGCTGATGAAGAAACAATACCTGAAGGTATGTTTGTAAAGTTATCGTAGTCTAGGTAGTAAGAACCTTCTTCACCATTTAGGCGGTTTACTGAACCAGAAACGATATGTCCACCTTTCATTACAACAATTCTACCTGATGTAGAATTATCAAAGGTGACTGTAGCAACGTTATTACTTGTTAATGTTACGGTAGCAGGTAAGATTAATTCGTCATTAGAATTGTATACCTGTACTGTTATATTTTTACTATCAAAACCGTGAGTAAGTGCTACTGAGGTTTGATTCGTAAAAGCAGAGGCTACTGTGGTTGCTTGGTCTACTGTGAGATTGGTTAAATTTGAACCGTCGCCAGAGAACGAATTGGCAACTATGTCTTCTCCTACTAAGCTGGCTACGACTTGAGCAGACCCAGAATGTACTCCATCAATGTTAAATAATTCATCAATCTGTGCAGATGATGAAACAATTCCACTTGGGATATTAGTTAATTCGGTGTAGTCAGAAGTTAGCCCGTCAAAACGAGTTGCGATAGAGGCTGAAAGTGCGGTAAATGAGCCGGAGATATCAGAAGCGATTTCTCCCGAGTTATGAACTACACCTGTAATGTTACTACCATCTCCACTAAATCCAGTTGCAATTACGTTGTTTGTTACTGTTAGTGTGTTTAATTCTGCTACCGAACCACTAACTATTATCTTTTTCCAAGTTGCCATTGAGTACTAATTTGTATATTAAAATATTGTTTTAGGTTACTTTAAAGAAAAGCGGGGGAGGAGGTGAACCCTCCCCTGTTCTTCCTATAGTAATTTAGACGTAGATGAAAATGTCATCACTTGAATCAATCTTAATATTACCTCTTTTATGGTAATTTGTATCTGTTACATCGTGTGCAACGTTATCCTGATCTACTACTAAAGCAGCATATGCTTCAGAGTTAGCAGTACCAGAAGTAGAATCAACTGACATGTTAACTCCCCAACGAGCATCTCCAGCATCATAGATGAATGCAGGACCTGTTCCACTACCGTTATCAATTACAAGACCACCTTCATCTGGGTTAGCTGAACCTGAGTTCAATAAGATGAATTTATCTTTGATTGCAGTGTTAGTAGTAGAAAGGGTAGTCATTGTACCCTGTACTGTTAAGTCTCCAGTAATTACAGCATCACCACTAACGGTAAGACCTGCAAAGCTTGGCGAATCAACAGACTGTAATCCTAAATCAACATCAGTTTGTACGCCGTTGACTGTAGCTCTTACTGTACCTTGAGAAGGAGAAGAGAAGCTAGAACCAGAAACGATTCCGCCGGCGATGTCAATTTTAATATTGTTATTTGATACTGTTGTAGTAACACCTAAACCTCCTTCGAAAGTTAATGTCTCACCACCAGCAACTGTATCAGTAGTTCCTGCATCAGCAGCTACACTAAATGAAGTAGCGATTACAGCTGTACTAGCAGCAGTTAAACGACCTTGTGCGTCAACTGTGATTACAGGTATTGCAGTAGTACTACCGTAAGTGTTAGCAGTTACTCCAGTGTTATTTAATTTGTCACCAGTTACTGCATCGTCAGCAATTTTAGCTGTTGTTACTTGTAAATCACCTAAGTGAGCTGTATCGATTGCACCGTCTGCGATGTGCTCGCTATCTACTGCATCGTCAGCAATTTTGTCTCCATTTACTGCGTCAGCAGCTAATTTAGCAGTACTAATACCGCCATCTTTAACTCGTACTGCACCAGTTCCGTCAGTAGCCGATAATTCGATAGTAGAACCGTCTACAGTTACTTCTACTTCATCAGCATTTACTGTGATACCGTCTCCACCAACTACGTTGATAGTTACATCTCCAGTTGAACCATCAGGAGTAGTTAAACCGTTTCCAGCAACAATGCTAGTAATGTCACCTGATAAATCTGCATCGATTGTAAGTGTCCCGTTATCATCATCATAAGTTGCAGTAATATTGTTCCCACCAACGATAAGACTGCCAACAATATCTTCTACGCTTTCTGTAGCGTTACTAATATTGCTGAATGTAAGGTTTGTTAAACCTGAACCGTCTCCAGTCGTGGTCAAATAATTTGCATCATTTGACAGTTGGGAAACACCACTTCCCGAGACGATGACTTTTTTCCATGTTGCCATAATTGTCTAAATTTTTGTTTTTGTTGTTAGTTAAGTTTTTTTTTCTTTGTTATAAATAGCACTAATTTACTACTCCGGTCCAGAGTTGCCCATTATTGTCAAAATAAATTCCCCCAGCTTTTGGTGTAGGTGCTATTGATTGTGTTATAAATTGTAAAACTCCATCATTCCCGAATTTAAATAGCTCTGTAGAACCAGAAGTTATGTTAAGAGCATCTCCTAATCCGGTAAAATTTATTTGTAAAGAACCTGTTATTTGTAAGTTATTTGTTGTTGAGTAATATGAACCTGTCTGGGTAAAAATACCAGAGGTTGCAATATTATTAATTGCGTTTATAAAGTGTGCAGATCCTGTATCTAAGTTAACTGTACCTCCGTTAAGGTTTATACCTTGCCCGGGATTTACATCAAGAGAAACAGATCCTGCTGTTCCGCCGCCGATAAGTCCATCACCTGCAAATACTGCAGATATATCTCCTGTTCCGGAAACGTTACTAGCAACCCATTTACCTAAAGAGGAATTGTATTGAAGTACTTGACCGTTTGCTAGTGAACCAGTCTGTACATCTGTCAACTCTCCTAAAGAAGAAGCACCACCGCCTCCACCAAATCCATTAAATGTAGACCATGATACTGTATCTACAAAGCTACTAACATAGTCTGCTAAAGTTACAGAAGCTTGATAAAGTTGAGATGAACCTTCAACCCATACGATTTGCTTATCCTCGACTTGGGTGACGGGAATGTTATTTAGCTCACCAGTATTAGCTACAGTCCTGAAGGCACCGCGGATAAACCTTACGTCCGCTAATGCAACTCCTGAGCCTGAGGCTGCTGATGTTAATTCTAATTTTGAACTAAATAATGGCATCTGTTCTCTATTATGACGGTAAGCTACCGCTTGCGTTTACTAATCTTATATTAAATGAGCTTGCTATTGCATTCTGTGACTTACGTCCAAATACAAACCACTCACTATATCCTAAATGAGCAGAATCTAATACTAAAGAGTGAATGACTCCTGATTCGATTCCGTATCCATTTCCATCTACATTCATAGCTGGTACAGCACCACCTGCTGTGCTATTAAATGATTCTTGTACTGAGGTAGGTACTGTCATATCTGATCCTGATGGATAGACGATTATTACCTGTCCTGTTTCTGCAGCGCTAATTGAACCTATACTACTTAGTACTTGATCTAATCCTGCGCCAGATCCGCTTGCTCTAAGTGTTGCTGTTGCTCCACCTGCTAAACTTATAGTAGAACTTCCTACGTCTCCTGCTTTAAATTTATAATATGGTGATAAAGTATTTGCTGTATAGGAAGTAACTTCAGGTGGTGTGTCGCTATTAACTGTAGCTCCTCCCATTACTCCTAAGTAGTTAGCTGCAAAGCCGGCATCTGAACCATAAGTAGATGTATATACATAGACAAGTCCATAGTCTGCTGACTGTTCTACAGTTATAGTTGCTGTATCTGTTCCCGTCTTACCAAATGCATCTGTAGCAGTAGCTGTAAAGTTGTATGTACCTGCTGATAGAGCTGTATTTGCTACTATATTCCAGCTAGTACCGTCTCCGTTATTAGAAGTTGCAGTAAAACTTGAAGCGTCTGTTCCAGATAATGCTAAAGTAATTGGATAATCTGATTCTGCATCTGATACGCTTATTGTAGCTACTAATGAACCAGAAATCGTATCTGTTTCTAGTCCTGATTGTTCACTAACTGTTACTGAGGGTGCTTGATTGGTTACAACGTTGACTGTTATGCTACCTGACCCTACATTGCCATACTGATCTTGGAACGTTATATTTGAGGTAATTGTATCTCCTGAACCTGTTGCAGAGCCACTGATGTCAAGTCCTAGACTTAAGTTTCCATCGCTTGCTACTACTATTGCAGCATTAGAAGAAGTATAAGCTTGAACTGCTTGACCGCCGTAATTAGGTGAGTAGCTAACTTCTAAATCTGCTTGAGTACCTGTTCTACCGTTACTGTTAGTTCTAATTAATGCACCATTCTCAGCTGATTCTATTATGTAGAAAGTACCGTTAGTGGTCAATGTTCCAACTACTGCTTGAGCAATTGTAAATGCGTGAGAAGAAGTTCTAGTTTCAAATCCTTCCACGTCAGCAATTGATGCAGTAACATTATAAGTACCTGCTGCTAAGTTACTATTAGCTCTTACTATTCTTGAGGCTCCACTTTCTACTATAGTTAAATCATGACCGCCAAATGAAGCAGAAAATGAATTCAAATCTACAGCATCAGAGTTAACTAAATCTGCAAAGGTCATAGTAACTAAATTATTACCAGGAATTGCTTTGTTAGTATTTAAGTTAGCACTTGTATTTGTAAACGTAATTGTCGGTGCAACGTTGTCTGTTATATTAACTGTAAATGCTTGAGTAGCAGATGTACCGAAAGTATTAGTAGCAGTAACTATACCGCTCAATTGATCTCCTCCAACATCTGCTGAACCAGAAATATCTCTAGCAAGAGTTAAATATCCAGTTGAACTTATAGCAAAATCATTTGAAGAGCTCACTGCCCAAGTTACAGTTTGATTAGCTGTAAATCTAGAAGTAGTTCCTGAGAATCCGTTCGAGTTATCGTATATTGCATGACCACTTGTTGCGGATTCAATTACGTATAAGGTTGTATCTCCGCTTATCGTAGGAGCGGTATCATCTACTATAGGGATAGATATGTAGCCTTTATCTGAACCGTTATTATATGGGTCAGTAACTGTTACTTCATATATAGCTTTATTAACTAGATCAGAGTTTAAATATACTCCTACTTTTCTAGTAACAGTACCTGTTGATGATATACTAAATGCATCTTCAGTTGGATCACTTTGAGATGTACCGCCGTATGAACCAGTAGGTACATTTACTCCATCCAATTGTTGGCTATGGAATCTTGCACTTTTAAATGTTACCGTATCTCCTTCTGGGTCTGTTGCTGTTATTGTACCAGCAGATGCTCCATCAGAACTATTTTCGTTTACTCCGGTTAATGTTTGATCATTAACTGTTGGTTGAGTGTTGTCGGTAACATTAATAGTAATTGGTATAGCAATAAAAGAATCTGCATCATCACCATCCTCGTAATGAGAATCAGATGCTGTTATACTCATATTATATTGAGTAATATTTTCATAATCTAAAGATGCTGTTACTTGAGTAATAGTTACATAGTTAGATGATTTTGAAATACTAAAGTGTCCGTTTAAATCAGATCCCGAGTTAATGGTGATGTTATCGCCTTCTGCATCTGTAAAATATATCTTAGTTACTTCTCCTGCACTAGCATTTTCATTTCTAGAAACAGAATAAGAAGATATTGCGTTACTTCCTACGTTAGGATGTCTGAATACTGGTGCTTCATTAGGTGTTACTCTAATGTATATTGTTTTAGTAGAAGAAGCTCCTACTGTATCTGTTGCTTTTACTATAACAGGGTGAGCTAAGGTTCCATCTCCTCTGTTATCTGTATTAAAAGCTGTTGCGGTAGGTAGTACATTTAATTTAAGTACTCCGTTATCAACTATTACGTATCCATCTGTATAAGAATCGTCAATACTAAATGTTATTGCTTGAGACTCTGCATCAGACCCTGCTAAAGTTACTATAGAAGTTCCATTAGCTGTATATTCGGCTATAGTTTGATTACCAGTAGAGATAGTTGGGGCAGTATTTGGATAAAAAACTGCATTTAAGAAGTCTTCTATAGTAGTGCTAGAGCCTGGATTAAAGGAATTAAATAAAGGATGCTCGGTATTCGAAATTATCCTATTTCCATCAAATTGATTATTAAAAGAAGACAGTACTGTACCGTCTGGGTTTACGAATTTGATAGACCCAGAAGAAATGTACAAGTGTTGCCAAGGAGCTGCTTGACTTCCTAAATCATTAGTAGAAACTCCAGGAATTACATTACCAGTTATTGTCTGGGTACCTACAAAACTGTTTGAACCAGTCGTTGCATAAGAACCTGTCTTAGCATTGAGCCCGTTTACATCTGAATGTGATGAGGTTAAGTATCCTAACGCTGCTATTTGCAGTGAAGAAGATATTAATCCGTCAGGTATGTTTAATGTCGTATTAAAATCACTTCCAGTTACAAATCCTAAGTCTAAAATTTGAGCAGATGACGATATTGTACCAGAAGGCGCTATATTTCCTCCTCCAAATCCTAAATTAGCAATTTGGGCAGAAGAAGAAATGATATTAGCAGGTATGTTTACTAAATCTTGATAAGTACTACCTGTTATAAATCCTAATTCTATAATTTGAGCAGAAGACGATACAGTTCCTGATGGTGTTCCGCTTCCTCCAGCTCCAAATCCAAGTGCAGAAATTTGAGCAGAAGAAGAAATAATACCTGAAGGTACGTTAGTTAAGTTTTCCCATGCAGAAGAACCAGAAAATATATGTCCTCCTAGAGATGCTACAGCATATCCAGAAGTATTACTATCGAATGTAACAACAGCAGTATTATTATCAGTTAATTGAACTGAGCTGGGAAGTAATTGGAATCCGTTACTGTCGTATACTGCTACATTTACATTTGGGCTATTAAAATTATGGTTAACAGTTACTGATGATGCATTATCAAAATCTTCTTTTATAGAAGTTACTTGTCCTACACTTATATTTGTAAGCCCAGAACCATCTCCAGAGAATTTAGAAGCAGAAACTACTCCTGTTCCGAAGTTAGTAGTTGTACCAAATAGGAAAGATTGTATTTGAGCTGAGCTAGATACTAGATCTACGGGGATATTGTCTAATTCAAAAAAGCTAGACCCTGTTATAAAGCCTAAAGTAGTTAGCTGAATAGAAGAACTAAGAATTCCAGAAGGAACATTATAAAGATCGTCGTAATCTGCAATATTAGAAGAAGTAACGAATCCTAAATCTTGAATTTGTCGAGATCCAGATATTACATTTTTATTAAATCCTAAGTCTATAATTTGTTGTGATCCAGATATTACATCTCTATTGAATCCTAGTTCTATAATCTGATTAGAAGAGGATACTACGTTGGCTGAATCACTTTTTAAGAAATATGAGCTAGTTGAAGCATTTAATTGGTGTATACTTCCAGTTAAGTTCTCTATTCTCTGTACTCTAGCATCATTTGAACCGGTATAAATTAACATAGACCCGGAATGTAGCCTTAACGTACCAATATCAGGATCAGAACCTGCTGAAAGAGCGTCTATCTCTAATAAGATATTTCTTCCATTCAGAGTAAGCTGAGATCCTGTGATATTTAAGGAACCAGTAAGCGCTAACGAGTTTAAACCAGGGACCATCTGGGTTTGTACAACCCCGCCCTGTTTAAACGCTAACGAACCTGATATTTCACCGGTGAACTTTGCCATTTACTTCAGTTATAATATTATAAGTAGGAGAACCAGGTGAAGTTTCACCGTTTAATATAAATAGAGCAGTCTGTTAAAGATTGCCCTCTGTTTCAGCACCAAATCTTAATTCTGACTTGGTATAAAACTTTTTGTTGTTATGAGGGTGTGCATTTATAGCGTCTGTAATAATATGCCCTAATAAATTTATTTGAAACTCTGTTTTTACTATACGGTCATTACCTTGAACTATTTCGGTAGATGTAGTATAGGTATTAATCATAGCTCTAAATCTAAACTTATCTGGGTCCCCCCAATATGAATCTGAGGCAAAGTTGATTCCTTCTACTATTTTATTATTCTGCTCGACATAATCTGTAAAAATTATGCAAGTATAAACAATATTGACGTAATCAGGTATTGCTACAGCATAATATTCATCTATAGACTGTCTGTTGTTGAGTACAGCAAATCTGTCATATATATTCTTCTTTGAAAATTTCTTTTTAAATATACCAAAATTGTTTGGGTTATTACCATCTAACTTATTTCCTAGGTTTCTATTCTTTTCTAAACTATCTCTTCTAAATACGATTAAAGGTGCTTGCATCTTACCGTTTTTATCACGGTAATATCCATCTTTCTGCATGGCAGCCCAACGTTCAGGTGAACCATACACTAAAGGAACGTTAATCTGTTTACCATTTTGTAATACGTAAGGTTTCAATACATTGTTAAAATAGTAGTAGATGGCTTCATCTATATCTTTTATACCAATAGTTATGTTTCTTACATTATCATCAGCTCTAGATACTTGCTTAGCTCTATTTTGAAGGTCTGTTAAACCTCCTTTTGCATTTACTTCAACATTAGTATCGGGATTCTTATATGTAGATATAGAATCCTGGCTGATTTGCTCTTGGCTTTTCGGTAAAGGTGTATTTTCTGCCATATTCTTATCTATTTACTGCTTCTGCTAATCCTACTCTATCTGCTCTTGTCAAATGACAATCAACTATAATGGCTAATGATGAACCATACCCGCTAGCATAGCTAGATAAGTTGTACTGGTTATCTCTACCTAAAAATAAAGTATTTTCTCTTACTGTATCTACTTCATAGAAGTCATTATGCCATTCTACTATATCTCCAACTTCAGGAACTACGTTACTATCAACTAAATCCTGTCTAATAAAAGCAAATGATGCTTGTCTACCTAAATCTGGTCCAAATTCTGCTATGTCTATTACTTGATCTCCTCTAGTTATTAAACAATATAATTTAATAGCGTTCCAATAAGACTTTTCTAGTGATTCACCATATAAATTAATTTCTAAATCAGCTAAACTTAGTTTATGGTACAATATTTCCTGTTCTACTATATCTTTTAGTAGTTCACGGTTAATATTAACCAGTAAATCAAAGTCTCTATTAGATCCAAACAGCATTATTTTTCTTCTATGGTGTTAGCCCCTACTTCTACTGCTATAACGTTAGTATACTTGGTTTCAGCATTAGTTTTAAAGGCTGTAAACGCCTCTTCTGGGGTTTTCTGTGTTATTAGTTTAACCTTATAGGTTGTTTTACCAGCTTCTGCATCAGAATTAGCTTTAGTTACAGTTGTTATACCGGGTAATGCACGTAAAGCATCATCATATCCTTCAGCACCCTCTTCTCCATAGGTAACCTGTACCATGGCCTCGTAAGACTTGTATTCTATTTCTAATATGATGTCTGTTAGCTTCATTACCCTATATAAATCGTCATTGGTATTGATTTAAGTGTATTTTGTACATCTTCTGCTTCTTTTGCTTGTGCTTCTAGCTGTTTTCCACGTGATGTTTGATCTAACATCTCTCTAAGTGCAGTTAAAAGTGCTGTTTTTTCAGCTCTAGAATCGGTTAATAAGGCTTCCTGGTTTAGGGTAGCTTCAGAACCGGGTACAGGAACAACCTGATACTTACCTCTTATGTATCCTAGTACTTCTTTTGCTAAAGCTAAGGTATAATTAAATATCCATTGACGTCCAACGCTATTAATATGGCTATATCTAGGATTAGAGTACGGAACTTCACCTACGTTAGTAATATATCCAGGATTATTATCATAATTTATCTGTCCTTTATCAGATTCTTTATAATACTCAAAGAATAAACTGCCTGTAGCACTAGGTATAGGGAATAATCGTAGTTCGTTGTTTACTATCTCAAAAGAATAAGTTGATTTACGAATTTGATCGTTAAATTCTATGGCTTGAGTCTTTAAAATATCGTACGAAGTAGGCATTAACATGAAATTGACTCCAGGAGAATAAGCTCCGAAATCAAAAGCTGTCATTAACGATTGTACGCCGGTACCAGTACCTGCATAAGGATCAAAATAGCGTAATATAGCTGGTGGTGCTTCGTAAAATACTTTTCTTACTTCTATTCCACCAGTTATTCCTTGTTCTGATGCCCAAGTATCTAAATTATAGTTCTGCTGATTACTGTTTATAGCTATTGAACCGGTATGTCTAGTTACATTTCCACCTACTCCTGCTTCGGTCCCGTAATGTTTAGATATCTGAATGATACGATTTAAGGTAGGGTCGGTAAGTTGGTTATTCATTGAACTTCCAGTTCTCGATCCTTCTAAATTTAAGTAATTTTCTCTAATTTTATATTGAAATACTTCGTTACCATATGTAGTGATAGCTTCTTCAAAACAAGCATACATCTGCTCTTGTTGAAGCTCTACATCCATAAGCGGATAACCAAGTCTAGTTCCTACAAATCTAGCTACTTTAACTGCATCTGCTTGAAAAGTAGTATCAGAATCGTAGAATCCGAAAGGAGTATCGCCTACATTAAAGGTAGCAGTACCGTTCCATATGCTTACGTTGGCCATTTTATATAGTTTTCTTATAAATAGCTATTAATTTCTGAAGGTTTTGTATACTTCTAGGATAGGAGCAACTATATCATGCCTGTGGTTATGTGCTAATGAGCAAGTTACAAAGCCTTCTACATGTTCTTCTAATCTAGAAAGAAAGGAAAAGCCAGTTTCTCTTTTATCTTTTAAGTCTATTTGCGCTAAATCACCACAAATCACCATTTTAGATCCTTTCCCAAGACGTCCAATAACAGTTTCCATATGATCATGGGTAACATTCTGAGCTTCATCTACAATCACAAACGAATCTACGAATGTTCTACCTCTCATAAATGCAAAAGGTACAATTTCTATATTCCCAAGCTCCATTTCCTTTCGTACTTTAGCTTCGTCATATAACATGAATAGATTGTGATGAATTGGTGCTAACCAAGGGTCCATCTTCTCCCTAATATCTCCTGGTAGAAAGCCTATTTCTTCTTTAGATACAGTAGGACGTGTTATAATAACCTTATTTACTTGTCTTGTAAATAACATATCCAGAGCTACTTGTGCTGCTAATAACGTTTTACCGCTTCCAGCCATTCCATTAAGGACTGTTATGGGATTTAATAGTATTTTTTCTTTTGCTTTTTTTTGTTCTTCGTTTAGTTGGACTTTAAACTTAACTGGGTTTTTAGGTCTTCGTTTCTCTTTGAACACCTCATCGTAATAAGAGTTGCTGCTCATATAGTTATGTATTATGTAGAACAATTATTTGTCTTCTTATAAATAGAAGATAAAAAAAAAGGGCCTGCAAAGCAAGCCCTCTTTATTAATCTGTCCTAAGGTTATCTTAGATCTGAGCTAAGTCAGAAACGAAGATTTTACCGTAGAATTCAGGTCTGATCATCTTCTTAGCGTAACGAGTCATTAAACCTTTTCTTGGAGTGAAGGTTTCTGGATCGTATACAAGAGGAGTCATTAATAATGGTACATATGGAGCATATACAGCACCTGCTTCCAAGAACTGAGAACCTCTAAATCCTAATAGGATAACGTTTTCAGTCATGTAAGGGTTTTTGTATACTTGGAATCTGTTAGCTAAGCTACCGATTTTCTGTACGCCCATTGCAAATTTCTCTTGGTTACCGTCAGTTTGAGCAGCATATCCAGGAATTGATTCAAGGATAGTAGCAACTGTTGGAGAACATACTAAGAAATTAGCTCCACCTCTAAGAGTTTTTTGGTGAATCTTGTTAGATACTTTTTGTACTTTAGTACCTAAAGTTTGGAACCACTGACCTTGAGTGTTGTAGAAATCAGAAGTAGAAGTAGACCATGCAGATCCGTTCCATACTTTGTTGTTTTCTGCAGACCATTTCTCAGTTGTTCTTGCACCGTTGATCAACATATCTAAGATCTCAAGATCGATTTCCATAGAGATGTACTCGCTTAATAAAGAAGTAAGTTCAGCCTCAGCATCGATTGAGTGATATGCGTTAAGATCTTGTGCAAATTCAGGAGTCCATTGTGCTTTTAACTTTCTAGTCTTAGCAACGATAGCCTCACTTTGTAATTTAACGTCGATCTCTGGGATAGAGATAGAAGTATCTACAGCAGCATTTGAATCAGCTTCGAAGTCACCTCTGTCGTTATCAACTGGTTGTTTGTGGTAAACAACTTTTACGTTGTCACCGTTATTGATACCGCCTGCAGCAGACTGTACTAATACCAAGTTAGATCCAGAAATTTTAGTAAATTCTTTGTGAAGAGTTACACCAGCAGCAGAACCAGAATCTAATACTACGAATGCTCTACATCCTTCTACGTCGTAGTTAGAGATAGAAGATAAAGGAATAGATACGATCTCATAGTTTCCTAAAGTAAGACCAGCATCGTATCCAACATCTTTAAGAGCAGCAGCTCCTACAGTTGCAGCTACTTCAGTACCTGTTGCTTGGTTGATTGAATATCCAAACTGTCCAGCTCCGTAAAGACCACCAGCGACATCTAAGTCAGCGGCCATCTTGCTAGAACCTGCAGTTACGTTACCGTACATGTTTTCTCCGTCACTTCTACCGTTAGTAGCAGTACCGTACTTAAAGTCTAAGTAGAATACTAGCCCTGAAGGCAAGTTCATTGGTTGTACAGATACGAAGTCTTGAGCTACGATTTGAGCGAAGACTTTTCTTACAAGTGGTAAAGCTACTCCTGCCCACTGCTCACCTTGACCAGCTGCGAAAGAGGCACCACCTACGTTTGTGTTGTTAGCCTCAGCTACGATTTGTTTAGCTTGGTTTTCTAGTACCATAGCCATGTTAGTTTTAGCTTTCTCATCAGAGATGCCTTCTAACAAACCAGATTGAGACCACTTATCTGCTAATCTAGCAGCGTCAGCTTGCATACTTTTGTAAGTATTTGAGCTTTCTAAAAGTTGGTTAATTTCCATGTTATTTCAGTTCTTTAAATTAATTATTTTATAATTCCAGCTAATTTTTGCATTCTAAGAACAGCAGCGTTAGCTTCAGTAATTACTCCTGGTTTACTTGCAGTAGTACCAGTTGCTTTAGAAGCCATTCCTTTGTTCTCTTTAATTGTAGTTTCTTTTTTGGCAACTACGTTATCGCTAACAGTTTCAAAAACAAGTTTAACTTCTTTAACAGTCTCGGCTTTATCAAAAGCAGCGATGATGTTAACTTTTTGTGACTCGCTTAAATTGTTAGCTTTGAAAATTTTGTTGACGTAGAGCAACTTAGAATTTAGAAGATTTACTTCGCTAAGTTCTTTTCTTAATGTCTTAATAGTTTCAAGAGCTTCGTTTAAGTCTTCCTTAACTACTCTATTGATGTTCTTCTCTTTGGTTTCAGGAGTAGAAGCTACTTCGTTAGCACCAGGTCCTTCTGTTACTTCTTCCATAGTGTCTTCTTCTTCTTTTGTACCTTCAAGTTCTCTAATCAATTCATCAAGGTCGATTTCTTCTTCGTCTTCTCCACCAGCTAAAGGATCACCTTCACCCGGTACTTCTAAGTCAGCGCCAGCGTCCATATCGTCAGCAGGTACTTCAGCGCCCATTTCAGCTCCCATGTCTTCAGCACCACCACCCATTTCTTGAGCGATAAGGTCTCTGATCATGTCTTTGAAATCTGCTACTGTTAAGTTACCTAACTCTTCGTCTTCAGCAGGCTCATCTTCAGATTCTAATTCTTCTCCAGCTTCGTCCTCAGCTTCTTCTGAGTCATCCTCTACAGGAGCTTCTTCGTCTTCTTCAGCTACTTCTTGAAATGCTGAAAGATCTTCCTCTACTGTTTCTTCTTTGTCGTTTTTAGCAGATTCTTCTACTTCTTCATCATCCATTTCGTTTACTGCTTCTTCGTTTTGAGAATCTTCCATCTCTTGAAGTTTAGCAGCTAACATATCTCTTAGATGAGGAGTTAAAGACTCTTCCAAAGCTTCCTTAGCGTTAGCAATAGCGGCTTCTCTTACAGACTTAGCTTCAGCAATAGCTTGCTTGAATAAATCTTTGTTTGCCATTTTTATTTTTTTTTGTGATTTCTACAGTTATTAAAGAACTGCAATAGGAAATAATAAGATATAGATACAGTATAGGTCACTGTATATTTGTATATAAATATATACCTTTTACAAAACCATTAAATAATTTAACTAGTTAGGTCAGTTACTGCGTGGGTAATTAAGTTATTAACTTCTATACCTTTAATTAAAGCTTTTGCGGTATACATTGCTGCTTGAGCCCATCTAGTCTTTTTGAGTAAGGCAAGAGCTTCTCCACCAGCTGATCCTGCCATAGCAAATATTACTATTGCGTAAAGTATTTTAGTAATACCTTCTTTCTTTTTCGGATCTTTAATAAATAAACTAATTACGCGGTTGATAGGAGACATAAACGCTACTTCATTATCATGAGTAAAATGTTCCCACCACTCAGCTGATTTTTGCATTTTTTGGGAACCTATTTTTTTAGCTAAAAACTTAGCCATTTTAGCAATCATATTAGCAACTGTATTAGAAAGAAGAATCAAACCTATGACACCAACAACACCTGCTGCTTCATCGATATTTTCTTTTTCTTTCTCTAACTCAGCCTCTACAGCTTTAGCCATTTGAGCACCGAAATTATCCATTTCCGGAAAATCTAAATTTTCTTCTTGTTCTAATATAATGTTTGCTAGCTTAATCATGCTCTGAGAATATCGTTGATAATAAAATCTAAACTTGCGTATTTTGATACTTTAGTTTTGCCTTCATTTAACGATACTGGGTTCATAAACGCACCATGAGTTGATGGATTAGAAACGAAATCCCAGCATACTAATTCAAAGTCTGGTTGTACTTCTAAAGTTCCCTCATTGGTTTGTTGAACTGATCCGGTACCTCTAGATGAAATACCGATTGTATGGCCTGCTCTAATAATCTCTTTTACGATATTACCTGCAGGGGTATTTAGTAGTTCTACACGTCCCATAAGGTCGTCTCCCTTCCACCATAACTCTTTTACTATGTGAGAGGCGTTCTTAAGAGAGACAACAGGAGACTCAGGGTGGTCAAGTTCTCCGAATGCATTACCATTTTTTACGAACTCTTTAATGTACTTACTACATTCTCTTTCTAGAATCTCTTTTTTATAAACTCTACCGTTTTGGTTTTGTGCTGATGCTCTCTGCATAACACCCTCAACTTCAAAGACTCCAGGTTTACTTTTGGACTCTTTAATGGTAGGTCTAAATGGCGTAACGTCTACTAATAATTGTGCCATAATTAAATATTAGGTGTAAAGATAGTTTGTTTTGACTGTGCTTCAGTTTCTCCTAGTGGACTTTGTCCTGAGTTATGCGAATCAATATCTGCTTGAGACAATACTCTTACTTTAGGTTGTGATAATCCTCTAGTAAATCCGTCTTTAACAGCAGGTCTTAGGTCTTTATTGAAAGCAGCTTCGATTGCAGGAGCTAAAAATCCTCCTACTTTTAAGCCTTCTTCATTTCTGATATCACCTAGCTTATCATATACGTTTTGAATCTTAGCTCTAGTCTTATCATAGAAAGATTCGATCTCAGTAACTATATTTTGTAGGTCAACAATTGCACCTTTCATTCCATCAAATCCAGCATAGTCTTCAGCCATTCTAGCTAACTCTGCTGTTGCAGCTTCATTTATTACCTGCTCTTCCAATACTTTAGCAATGATACTTTTTACTGCCTCATTGACTTTTTTGCCCATCGCTTTTTTGATAGCTTTGTCTTTAGCAGACTTGTAGTCGTCTCCGTCTACATCTCCATCTCCGTCGTGGTCTTTACCTTTCTTTTCTTGCATTACTACCGCTGAAGCGTTTTCAAGTTCTTGTACAGATCTTCTCTCTCTAGCAAATTCTCCTTCTGCTACTCCTGATCTCCAAGTACTCATTGTTTTTTTAATTTCAGCTCTAAACTCTTTTAAATGTTTTTTAGCTGCTGGGATATTACCTGCTTCAAGTTCTTCAATAGCAATACCTAGATGACGATTTTCTCTGTGGTAGTTTACGTCTTCAAAGGAATCAGAAATAGCCTTCATTACTTTGATAGGAGTATTAATATTGATTTTTAAACCAGCCATCATCATTCCATCATAGTCGAAATCATCTGACCACATATCACCGGTGTTATAAAAACGCTCCTCATTAGCCCAGATTTTTTCTTTTGCATTAGATAAAGCTGATACTTCATCGTCATCTTCTTTTTTATTACCTAATCTGTCAACACCACCTACTTCTTGTTGCATAAAGTCAGAAGGGTATTCGTAATTAACTGAATAGAATTCTTCAAACTCGTCTCCTATTTGATCTAAAGACATTCCTTGTATGTCCTTTGCATGAGTCTTAATAAAGTCTTTTATTACTTCATTATCGGCAGCTTTTTCCTTTTTTAAGTAATCAACTACTGGTGCTAAGTTTTCTTTAGTTAGTTTGCCTTTTTCTGCTTCGATTGCCTTTTCAGTATCCTCTGGTGTTCTGCCCATTTCTCTTTCCCACTCTTCATCATCGATGTGCATACCTTCTTTTAGGCTGGCTTTTTTGAGTTGGTTTTTAGCATCAACATCTTTTGCACCTCTTTTAGTCTCTTTCATTTTATCGTTCTTATCAACGCTTGGAGACTCTTTTGCAAGCAAGTCGTAGTAGTGAGTAGGATTTTTCTGCAGGTTAGAAATTACTTTTCTTTTAGCTTGAAGATATTGATCTTTAGTAACTGTACCGGTTGGATCAATTCCCATTACTTCTAGTTCACAATCGACTCCTCTATCGATAGTGTCCAAAGGAAATTGATCTGCAAGTGCAGTAATACCGCTTTCTTGTTTTGCATGTGCTTCAAAGATCATACCTTTATTTTTTAAAATTTGTACGGTATCATCAAAGCCGTTCCATTGAGTCACGAATTGAGGAAATTCTTGACGCATTTGACGGACAAACTCAGTCTTAGCGAATTTGCCTTCTTTTACGGCGTTATATTTTTCGGTTGCAGTTCTCATATTTTAACTAAATATCTTTTGTCTTTTTGTATCCTTGTTTAGTCAGTACTTTAGTAGCTCTTTTAGAAGGTCTTTTACTAAATGCATTTGGCGTAAGGTATGCACCTACGCCTCCAGAAGTATTAGCTTCTTCTAATTCTCGCATTACTTCTCTTATTAACGAAATAATCTCTGATCTTTTCATTACAGAGTCTTTAACTCGTTCACTAAGTCGTAATACTGCATTAAATTAATCAGATGTATATCAGTGATAGTTTCCGTTTTCTTCAAAGGTACTATCGCTTTAGCTACTTCATCTAACTTAATCTTTACAACTTGGTCTTTGACCTTTGACGATAACTTTTGCACCTCATTTGCAATCTTAGAAAGTTCTTCGTTGATTACATTGCGTAAACGTGTCCTGGAGTTGACAGAGGTAATAAACTCCTTTAATATATTCTTTTGCTCTGGGAGTAGGTCTTTATACTTGTTATTGAATTTTTCAAGTAGTATTCTAAACGTTAGTAGTTTTAAATCTTTATCGTACTTAGAATATTCTTCTATTAAAGTATCTTTTACATCTTCTTGGTTTTGAGACTTAGATGTTAAGTATTCTAAAATAGTTACTTTATTTTCAATTAAGTATTGAGGATCTACTAATTCAGTATTATTTTGTGCTTCTAATAAACAGTAAAGAGCAGCTAAAGGTTTATAACTTTTAACTTGAATACTAAAAAATTCATCAAGATTATAACTCTCTTTAATTCTAGATATTAGTTTATATTTTTGATTCTTTAATACATCTTGATCTAGCTTTCTAGATATCTCAGTAATAGTAGAAAGAATTGCTTCTGCTTTTGTTTGATTAACACCTTCAGCTTTTAATATAAGGTTGTATAATTTATACTCCTTAGATAAAGCATTCTTAGTGCTATAAAATTCTTTGATTATAGAAATTGCGGCAGAATCACTACCGTTTAAAGTATCGGCAGCAATCTGCTTGACTAATAATTCAAATATTAGTCCAGTATTTCTATACTTTGAATGTTTTATTTTCATTATACACGTTTACTATTATAAATATGCACTACTTGCCTAAATCTTTGATGTTCTCCTCATTAAGTAAGCTACTCTCTTCAGATTTATCATCTGCCTTGAAGACAATGCGTTTAAACGTATCTTCATTTTGTTTGTATACTAGCTGAGCTTTAGCTTCATTTACATTATCAGCATCGCTTGGGAAACCACCTTTCATACCATGCTGTCCTAGAGGATCACGTCCTCCTACAGGGTTTGCAGTAGTTCCATATACAGAAGCCTTTTCTCTTGGTCTTCCACCTTCTGGTCCTGGCTCTCCCCATTCAGGTATCTCTTCGTATCCTTTAGGTACTGAACCTGGTTCTCCACCTTTAGGAGTTGAAGTAGCTCTTCTACCATACATAGAAGCTAAATCGTGAGGTGTACCGTAAGTTACTCCAGATAATGCAGGATCATTTCCTTCTCCTTCAATCTGTGCTCTTCTGAACCTACGTTTCTCATCTTCAATCATAAGATCTCTCATTTCCATGTAAGTATCTTCTGAAAGGTCAAATATATTTTCGTAGATATAATCTGATGAGAATAATTTAGAATCTTGCATTTGTGTAGCTAAATCGATTTTTTCTTTCAATAAAGCTACTTTCTCTTGTTCAAATATAATAGATGGAGTAGTTAACTTAATCTCAAAATTAGTTAAGCTTTCTCCTTGAAAACCTTGTGTATATAAATGCACCAGAGCAATTTTAGTTAACTCTGATTCTAATATTTTTTGTATTCTTTCTACAGTTCTAGCAAATCTAATATCCTCTGCTGCTAGTGTTGCTTTACCTGAAAGATCTCCTTCATAGCCGAAATATGCTTTAGGAATTTTAAGAGCAGCAAATAACTTAGCTTGTAAGTATTGAACGTCAGTAGTACCGTCGTACTCTAATCCTTTTGTAGTTTCAATACGGGTAGAAGTATCTCCTCCACGAACAGGAAGGTAGAAATCTTCCATCATATTCTGCATATTAAACTTCAAGTTATATTGACCTGTTTGAGGATCAACATAAGGAGTCTTCTTCATTTGGTTGATAGTTTTTTGCATAAACTGATCAACTTCGTTTGGAGGAATTGAACCAACATTAATATAGAACATTCTCTTTTCAGGAGCTCTCATGATACGGTGAATTAACATCGCATCTTCCATTAATGTTGTTTGCTTAAATATTTTTCTTGCTGGCTCTAAATAAGAACGTCCATAGGGTAGATAATGAACATCAGAAATTAATCTGAAGTGAGCCATTTCATAATTATCTATCTGTATTTTTCTAGATTGCTTTCTATTAGGTAGATAGTTTGTATCTGTAGAAGCCGCAATACCGTCAGGATCTAATTCGAATTCTACTTTAGCAGGATTATCAGGATCATGTCCTTCTAGTCTAGCTATATGGTAAACAGTATAAGGTAGAACATTATAAACACCAAACTTCTCTGCTATTTCTAACTTTAAAAAGAAGTCTCCGTACTTACACATTTGTCTAGTCCATGACCATAAGTTAAACTCAATGTTCAGTACATCGTAAAATAAATTGTAAAGTACTCGTTGAATATTTTCGTCTGATGATTTAATTCCTAGTACTTCTCCTTGGTCATTCTTTACCGTAGCTTCATCAGCAATAATATCCAATGCAGAGGCTATAATTGGATCACTATCCATAGCTTCGTAATCAGAATAAAGCTGTATTCTTAACGTTTGGTAGTTAAGGTTTGGATTAAAGATGTTTGCTTTATTGTAGGTATATAGACGCGTAAACCTATCCATCAATGAATTGGTTTGATACCTACCTGTGGTCTGTATATTGTTTACGTCGGAAACTTTTAACTGATTTCCTCCTACGTTTCTAATTACTACGTCTGAAGAAAAGAGTCTTTGTAGTCTCCCAAATAATGATCGATCGGCCATTCGAATATATTTTTATATAAATAGTCTATTTTAAAAGCCAGCGAATATCTTCTTCGACTTGCCCATTACTTATAATATACGGATTGTTTTGCATATAACCAACTGAACTCATAACAGATTGGTTTCTAGCGTTTAAATTAGAGAAAGAAGATAGTTGTGCTCTAGCTAAATCTACACCTTGCTGACGTAGTCTAAGTGCAGTATCTCTAACGTATAAAGCAGTAGCACATGATATTAAAAGGTCATCATTATACCTATCTTGTGCTTGAGCCTTTCCGTTCTTCCATATAAATACTCTCATTTCACTCATTAACCTTTTAGATTGAATGGTAACAGAGCGGTCTCTTATATACTCTATCATTTTAGCAATTACTAACGGTCTGGTACGTGCAGACATGGTGAAACCCGGTACTAACTTATCTCGTTCATACTTATGCATATAAGACTCTACTGTCTCCATATTATTAGTAGCACTATAGAATAAATTTCTATATTCCCTTTCTAATATCTGTTCTATAGTAGCCCAACCAATATTAGCATTCTCACAAACTAGTAATGCTTCATTATATTCTGATGCGATCCCGACAAGCATATTTCCAAAGTCTTTAGGAGATATTTTTCCTTTATACTCTGCTACTTGTGTTGCTGTTTCTACATCAAATATATGAAATGCAGAATAATCTTGTCCGTCACCTCGAGCAACGTCAGCTACAACCATATAAGATTTAGTATAATCAACTCCTTCCCATACCCATAAGTTACCGTCAATACCTCTTCTTTCAAGAGGATCTCTCTGGTATGTTTCTTCAAAGAAGGCCATATCTTCTGGTTCAAATACGGTATCCCCAGAAGCTAAGAAATCACAATCACATTCCTGACCGGCCATTCTAGGACCTAAATCAGCATCTTGCTGATCTCTCCAAGATTGGTTTCTTTCAGGGTGAACAGTCCAAGGTAACCTTACAGGTACAAAAGAATTCTCTCCTGTTTCTGCTCTTTCCCATGTCTGGTGAAACCAGTTACCAACTCCATTAGGAGTAGACAGTGCCATACATTGTCCACCCGTCGCTAACGTTTGTTGAGCAGCAGTAAAGGTTTCATCTACGTTTTCAATAAAAGCAGCCTCATCCATTAGTAGTAACGATACCGCTTCTGAACGTGCAGCATCTGGTGATGATGATTTAGCTTGTACTTTTGATCCGTTTGTTAAACGTAGAGATAATTTGTTCTTTTCTACCGCCGGTAACTTTAACCACTTTGGTAGCTCATCGTACATAAAGATTACTTTAGTAACTAAGTTACGAGCAGTAGCTTGGGTAGTTGCTAATGCTAATACGTTTTTATCTTTATGAAATAACATTAACCATAAACTATAAGCAGCAGCTAGAGTTGAAATACCTAGCTGTCTAGACTTAAGTGTAATGATGTATTGATTATCTCTAAATAAATGTAATACCTTTTCTTGAAATGGGTATAGATTAAACAGAATACGTCCTCTAGTAGGGTGCTGTATATGACAGTACTTTTTCATAAAGTAGGCCGGATCTTTAGCACACTTTATGTATTCTGCTGCTATTACTTTTTTAATCTCTGTCTGTGACATAACTTATTTTCTTTTATAATCACACATTATGTGCGAAGGATATAAGCCACCTTGCTTATTTCTTATGTTCATTTTAAAACTATATTCTGAAGATTCAAAATGAATATCTACTCTTTTTCCTTTGCCGTCTGCGCCGCCATATTGAATATTAATACCTCCGATAGGAGTCGCTGCTTTTCTAGCATACTCTTCAGTAATTTCATAAAAAGTAGAGCCTTTACCAGAACCTTTTAACATCCAATATCCACTACCAATTCCAGAATGAACTAAGTTGAATAGCTTTTCCCTATCAAAGTTATCTGAGGAGGTGTGGTATTGTTTAAAATCTGTCTGTCCATATTCGTTAAATACTCTACAGAATATTTCGTTATCTATTCCAAGCATTTCTAATAAAGAAACACCAGCAGGATTTGTTACTCTACCTTGTTCAATTTCTTTTGCTGGAAAGGTACTTACTGCTACTCCAGCGTTAAAGAATGTTAATGTACTGCCGTACTTAAGAGAGAGAAAGTATGTCTTACCTTCTGTTTTAATTGTAAGATCAGTTAGTGTAGCTGCAACACTTTCTCCAGAGTGAGCAATTATAGGTCCGTTCTCTGTAAACTCTAAAGGTCTTTTCTGGTTTTTAGATCCTTCTTCTATAATTTCGAACTTACCTGGTTTTAGGTTGAATGTTTTAATTATCTCTTCTACTACTTCTTTATGTACGTATTCATCACTACCTTGATTGTAGTTTTGTAAATCTTGTGCAATTTGTAATTCGTAGTTTACACCTTGATTAGCAGATGCTCCTCCAGCTAAATAAATACTAACATTATTACCGTCATCGTCGAAAGTATACATGTTAAATTTACTGCTCTTATTAGAACCGGATTTTGGAGGTGTTACTTCTACTTCAACTTCAGCCCCATAGGTAGATTTTATAGCATCGACAAATTCATCTGAAGATACTTTGGCAGTATTAGCTATCCTAAAATCATTTGACATTGTGTCAAACTTACCTGGGTTAGCATCAATAATTTTTTTGATTGCATTTTTTTCTTTGAGTCCCTCACTAAGAGTAAAGCCAAATATAGACTCAAATACCCTTAAATCTGTTTCATTGTTCAGATCAGGGTATCCTTTTTTGGTTCTAAATGACCATTCAAGTATAGCTTTATCAATAAGGTTCATTATGCTTCAGGTTCTTCTCCTGGTTCTTCAAAATCAATTGGTTCTCCGCCTAAGTCAGCTCCGCCTTCTTCACCACCAGCTTCTGGTGCTCCTTCTTCGCCTCCAAGGTCTTCTCCGCCTTCAGCGCCTCCCTCTTCACCAGGGAAGTCACCGCCACCTCCTCCACCGCTTCCGGTATCAGATGGTTCAGCGGCGTCTCCTTCTCCAGCCCCGCTCATCGGGCCTTCTTGATAAAGTCTCGCCAATTTATCTAAAGCTTGTTGGTATTCGTCTATTTTATCAATATAGTAACGTTTACCTTGTATTTGAGCCTCCCAGCCAGTTCCAGTCCACTTAAGTATATAGTATTGTCCGTTTTTAATGTTCACCCTGAATGACGATGGTCTAGGAGAAATCCAATCTATACTGTCTACGAACTCTTTAAACTGATCTGTTTGAAGCTTAATAATTGCTTTTTTTAAAGTTGGGAACTTCCCTAGTATTTCATCAGTAGCATCTTCTAATACTGTTTCTGGACCAGCTTTTGGATCTGGTTCTTGCTCTGGTTGTGGTTCATCTGCTTCTGCTTCTTCAATATCTTGCCATAAGGCTTCTCTAATTTTACCTTCAGAGAACATTTGCATCATTTTTGAAAAATCTTCTCCAAAGAATGCTCTAAGGTATGATCTTTTAGCTTGTTGTACTAAACTTTCTCTTCCTTGACGAGTTTGATATTCTTCCCAATCGTCCCAGTAGAAATCTACTGCATCTTCAACAGCACTTTCAAATTCATGAGAGAAAGGAGAAGGCATTTTTTTAGGATTGCCTAAATCTCTATGAATAGCTTGATTCATAGCATATTGATCTGATGATCCCCAATCCTCTCTAAGAGATTTTTTTGCTTGTTTTACTATAGAATGCCAGTTACTTAAATCGTATGCATCCCAATTATCTACATCTTTTTGATTTAAATAATGAGAGTCTTGTCCAATTTTTCTAAGTACGTTATAAACCTCATCTTGATCTGGGTAATCTTTTTTACGTTTCGAGGGTGTACCTGATTTTATAGCTTCTTCTAGGTCTTTTAATTCCCAAATATTCTCACTTAAGCTTCTTCTCATTTTTAACAGTAAGTACTGTTCAGGTCTTTCTGTACGTAAGTAACGCTGTAATTTTCTAAAGTTAGTTTTTATTAAATCAAATAGTTCTCTAGCCGCTAGATCTTTTCTAACGTCATCTGATCTCATTAGAGTTTTTAGGTCCTCTATAATGTCAGAAAAATTAAAGTATAGCGCATCGAAAGAGGGCATTCTAACTATTTCGTGTGCTACTGATCCGGTTTCCCTATTTACTTTAGAAGTTTTAAAATAGGTAGTACCGTCAGAACTAATAAAGTCAAACTTAGGCTCTACTCCCCTACCATATCTATCTTCAATAGTCTTCTTCATTGAAGGAGACAAATTATCTACACGGGTAGTATTGTCTCTTTTAGAACCCATATGATCGGTGTCTTCTTCTTTTTCTCGAAGATAGGCACCTAATTGTTCTAATATGATTTTTTCTAACTTATGCATAATGTTTTATTTTGGGCAAGATTGAGATTTTTTATGTGTCTTACCACAAGCACCGCAATATGTAGCTTTTTCTTCTTTTACTTGCTCTTGATTTTCGTCTAGATCACTATTACCGTCAAATCCGTCAATGTTTTGACCTGCCCCGAAATTACCTACTGCTTTTTCCAAACTGTGTTCTAGTTTCTTTTTTTGTGCAGTCAAATCTCTTAGTTGATCAATTACTGAATGGTCTCCTGATTTATATACTTTAGCTAAGTCTTTCATTTTAGCAACTACTAATCCGTGTGCTTTTTGAATTTTAGCAAGTGATGCTTCATCTATGTTTTTACCTCTAGGTAATTGTCTAGACATATCTTTTAAGTCATCTTGGACTGATTGCATAGCTCTAACTAAGAAAGGATATTCTTCAGCAGGTACAACAATATATTTGTCACCGATAGTAATTTGAACCATTACTCCTTTTTCTCCACCAGAAAATCTTTTAATATAGATACCGTTTCTAGCATATAGTTCAGTACCTTCGTTTACTCCTTCTTCTAAAGCTAATTGATCGATAGCAGGTTGTTTTTCTTCTCCTTCTAGATAATGCTGTGCTGCAGACATATACTCTCTAGCAAGAGTTACTTTTTTCTGCCACCAGTGAGGAAAATCTACTTCACCGTCATGCTGGTCGTATTTATCTAGCTGCTTATAAAGTTTAGCAGCATAAGTAATAACATCATAAAGGTCTTTTTTAAGCATGTTTGGTTCATCATCTTGATGTCCTACATCTAAGTCTCCTCCGTCTGTGTCTACTTCCGTTTCACTCACATTCGTACCTCCGTGTTTAGCCATTGCAGCTTTGAAATCTCCTTTATATAGTTGCTTAACTATTTTACGCCCTAACTCTTCTAGTTGGTCCATACTTAAATTAAAAGAAATAGGGTATGCTTGGGAAGCATTCATTCCGTTTAAATAGTTTTGAGCTATTACTATATAATCAGCTGGATCAATGACGTCTGCTACACTAGTTGCTTGAACTTCATTGTAATCAGATTCTTTAGTAACTGCTGGTTTAGGTTCGATGAGTGCAAGTACAGCATGTAAAGGTACTGTTTTACCTTTTTTAGCCATACTGGTATCTGTAAGGAATGTTACTGTCCAATCAGTACCATCGCTTTTTGCTCCTTTATTTACCTGTACCGGTCTTCCGTGTAAGTGGTAGCTTTCTTCTCCTTCGTCCATTTCAGCTTTTCTACGAGCAAAGTAATCATTAGAAGGCTCTTTATATTTTTTTGGAGGAACGTCTCTTTTAGAAGGCTGGTAATCTCTTTCAGCTGCTCTACGTTTTGCGTAGTCTGATTTATACTCTTCTAAATTATCTTCCTCTACGTTTGTATCTACTACTTCTATCCCATGAGCTCCAAGGTCCATCATAGCGTCGTAGGCTAATTGTTCATCTTTAAAATAATATACGTTAGAACCGTTCATTTCAAAGTCCTTCCTGTATTGATCATCCATGATAGCTAATGCTTTTCTAGCATCTCTTATAGATACTTCAATATAGAACATTCCCTTAGGAGCTTCATTAACTCCTTTTTCTTTTTGCATCATAGCTTGTACAGCTTTGATTTTATCTTTTTCAGGATGCTTCTCTAATCTATCTGCTTCTTTAGCATCAGCGTATTCTTGATCTGACATTCCTTCTTTTGTTAGTGAACTCCAATGCTTAGCTAAAGCATCAGCAAGAACGTCTACCTGTACTATTGGTTCACCCGAAGGTTTTTGTCCTATTTCACCTACTTCTTTTTTAAAAGAAAAATCAATTAATACTAATTTATCTCCATTAAGGTAGAAACTAAATTCATCTAGATTAACATCTCCTCCTTTATATTGTACCTGTATTTCAAAAGAGCTGTCTTCAATATTAGTAGCTTTCATAGTCTTGACTTCGTCACCTAATGACTTAAGTCCTTTATAGACTGCTTCACCTACTTTTTTAGCAATGAGTTTTGTTTGTTCTAGATCAAAATTAAGTTGTTCTTTGATTTGTTGTCCATCAACACCTTTAATTGAATCTACATCATCAGCATCTTTTAATCCTTCTACTTCATCATCTGACATAGATGCAGCAGTTGGTTTACCGCCTTTAGGTGTAATAAGGTATGTTTTTTCAGCTTCTTTAAGCATCTTTTTATATTTTGATATCTGTTCGTTGAGTGTTTTAACTGCCTTTTCTACTTGAACTGTTTTAGTAGTAGACTTAGGTAGCTGGTCAGAAGCTAATCTGATCTTCTTTAGCGACATCTCACATTGTGTGAGTTTCTCTTTAATCTCTTTATATGTCATTGCTTTCAAAATTTATACAGGTATATAAATAAATAGATTAACAAATCCAAATATGCATTACCAGCCCCAATAAGGGTTATCGTTATTTTCCCACCAGAATGTTAACCCCCCTTGTTTATCAAAAGAAAACTCTTCGACGTAGTAGTCTGGTTCAAAGACTGAGTTACCTTGTTTGTATAGGCAGGCGAACTTTCTTTGTTTCGGTTTTAGGTATTCTTCCATTACATTATCTAATATATTAAAGTTCCTACCTCGTAAAACCCCAGAGTCTATAAATAGTAATTTTCTATCCGCATTAACATACTTTCTACCAAATGTTTCTAAATCCTCTATGTAATCTTCTTCAGAATACAGTTGTTGACCAGGATAGGGCATTTCTAAAAAATCCATATCAAAGGGTACGTTATTATTACGGTGTGAAAGTTTGTGGTTGATAATTTGTGATAGTATTGAGCTATATTCCGGAGAACAGCATACAATAACAGTAGAAGAATCCACCCAGATATCGTTATTAATTTTTTCGATTAACTTTAGAGTATCGAGATACTCTTTAACTGGTTTGATGTAAAACTGCTTGGACATACATAACTTAGCTTAGAATTTAAATTTTTTCTTTATACTCTTACCAGCGTTACTTACACCTTTAGATGCTGAGTTACCAACATCTTTAGCACTACCAACTACGGCGTTACCAGCGTTGTTTACAGGTTCTGCTACTTTATCTACCACTTTGGTAGTTTCTTTAGCAACTGTGTTTGCGGTATCTACTACTGCCTCTTGTGCTGGTTTGGTATCTACGCTAACCGAAAGGTCTACGTCTACTCCAACTAATAGAGCAACTTCACCTTCAACTCCGATAGTTGCAACACCATCATCCATTGTAGCACCACCACCAACTTCAGCACCTACTTGTGCCCCAACCGATACTCCAGCACCGGCTTCAGCACCATTACCATTTTCATCGTAAGTTCCATTGGATACCCCAACTCCTACCGATGCTCCAGCCATTGCTCCGGCATGTCCTTCAGCTCCATCCATTCCAACTTGTCCGCTTGCTCCAACATACGCTTTAGCTTCTGCTCCTGCATGGACTTCAGTTGTATTAGTTACACCGCCATATTCTACTGAATTGGATGCTCCTGCTTCTACAGATGCTCCGACTTCTGCGTGTGCATCTACTGTTGCGTTTCTACCATCCCATCCAGCTTCGGTTGTTGCTTCCGCATGAACCTCTGCTTCTGCATGAGCTTCTTGTGAAATAGTTACATCACCGATTTGGTTTGAATTTTCTACGTTTGCATGAACCTCAGCTCCTGCTTCTACACCAGCACTTACTGATGTATTAGTAACTTCAGTTCCAACAGATGCTCCTGCTGATGCTCCGGCGTTATCGTTACCAACCGATTTATTTACTTCACTCATCTTTTTTATTTTTATTATTAAACCAATAGTCTACAACCTTACCAAAGTTACCAATCAAGGCACCTAAAAGTAGAAGAAGTAATTCTTTCCAATCTGCATTTAAAGTAAAGTTTTGATTCATGGCTACTGTTATACCATGTATTGTAACTAAAAAACTTAATACAATAACAATACTTAAAATTATTCTATGTCTAGTTTCATTCATAAACTACTTACCACCTTTCATGTTTGCACACCAGTGATACATTTTACCTTTTTCTCCTCCGTACTTTTTAGCTTTAGCTCGTAAGTCGGTTACTGAACCTTTACATGAGGCTCCTGATTTTTTAACTCTACCGGGTCTAGATTTTCCTTTTACTTTACCGTCGGCGTAGTTTTCGTTAGAAGGAACTTTTAAAGGCTGTGTAGCAAAATATTCTTTTAAATTCACTCCTTGTTTTTTAGCATCTGCTAAAGGCATAGTCTTAGGAAGTTTATTTTCATCCCACTCTACACCTTGATCAGCTAATAATATTTTGTCGTCTGATAAGATTCTTGCATTAATCTGTGGTAGTTTACCAATAGTAAAAGCACCTAATCTATGGTTACCGTCTATGACTGCGTATTTACCGTTAATGATTGGGTGGGGTATAGCTACTATGGGTGGAAATTTTTTCCAGCCATCTCCAGAAGCATCTTTTATCATGTCCTCTACATACTGCTTTTTTTCAGTTGTAAAGTAGTTATAATCTTTTCCTGGTTCGTTACCTATACAATCAGCTACATTTAAAACTTTATTAGTACCGGCAATATTTTCATCTGTATCTACACCTTGAAAATTATGGTATACGATAACCTTACCTTTTTTGAAGGCCTCAAAAAGTATCTCGTTTACAAGGCGTGTTAATTTCATTTTACAATTTAGAAAAGTAATCTTTTAGCATTTGTATGTAGAGTTGTTTATCTTCACCTTTCAGTTCTACAAATGCCTTAGTATAATAGTACTTTACGTTGCCAAACCATCTAACAGCATCTGATTTATCTTCTCCAAGATTTGTAGATTGTCTACCGCCTTGAGGCATAATAGTATCTTCTGCTGAAGCCATTAGAGATTTAATAGAGCCAAATACTCTTCCTCCTGCTTCCCATTCTTTTCCTGTCTTAGCATCTATTAGAGCATATTTAGCTCTATCAGGCATTACCTTAATTAATTTAAAGATAATATCTCCGTGTCTTGATGGAACTTCTTCTGGCCATTCTTCTCCTTCATTTAGTTTACCAGAAGCTTCTATATTACTAATTACAGATTGAACTAAGTAGATTGCATCTTTAGCTCCGTAACCGTATCGCTTAGCTAACTTCATAATAAAGTCACCAACTAATTTTTCTGCTTCAGGGTTAACGTTTGCTTCAGATACTTTAGTGGCTTCTTTTACCCGCTGGGTGTTAAATATTTTAAGTATCTCGTCTACTACTTCTTTATGAAGGTTACCGTTCTCATCTGCTACATAATAAGCAGTCATATTTCTACTGCCTTTATCTAATTGATAAGATTTTTCAACTTCTTTTTTCGCTTCTGCGTAAGAGTCGTATGGAGTTTTAAATATACCTTTGCCTTGTCCTCTACCTAGATTATACCCTACGTAGAATTTACCTTGTTCTTCAGACATTTTATTAATCTTCTTACCAGCTGCTACTGCATCTTTATGTGCATTAGAATTACCGTGAGAAGGTTTTTCTCCTTTTTCTCTTTTAGCTCTAATGTTAGCCCAAAGTCCTGGTTTTTCTTCTTGTAGCTCTTTAAGTGCTTGTTTTAGGTTTTTCATATTACTGAAGTTTGTCTGAATGCATCATTAGCATTCTGATGATGATAGATGCTAAAATACCAAAAATAACCCAAAGGGCCTTAGTAACTCCATTCTTCCAAGTTTCGATTTCAGAAATTTTAGCCATCTGAGTATCGAATTCTTTTTGATTAGACTGAAGAGATTGTCTAAATTCTGTGTTTTTGTTGGTATTTACAATAACTCCATTGTCGGGATTGAGTAATGTGTATTTGAGATCTGACATATCATCCTTAAGGTTTTCCATATCTTTTTGCATAGCCTTTAACTCACCGTTAGGCATATGCGTTTTAATGTGTCTTATTTCCGCTAATACAGCATCAAGTACTTCTTTCTGTGTCATCGTAGAGTATATAGAGTTACTATTTGTTATAAATATACCTAAACAACGTGTTCTTTCAAATGTGAAACATATAGTTTCATATCTTCAAGAATTTTATTCTTATAACCTGTGGATAACTGTCCCCACTCTTCTACATCTCCTTGTTCAGTTACAAAAGACATCTGTTCTTCTAAAGTCTCTTGTACCCAGTTTTCTATATCTTTGACGAATGACTGAATATTGCCGGACATCATCTTTTTTTCATACTCTTCGTACAGTCCAGCTTTTCTTAAACTAGCTTCGTAGTCTACTGTGCAATCAAAACAGAAACCATGAATAAAGTACATCTTTTTATCAAGACGTTTCTTCATTCTATTATTACATTTAGGACATGTTAGTGGAAGTCTAGTAAGTTTTTTAGCATTGTCTAATTTAGTAATGTTCTGTTTGAGTCCATTCTTAATTGTCCATTGCTTACCGTTTTCTTCCCAGACGTCACCTTCCTTATACCTAGTCTCTTTTTTAGAATATCCGGATTGAGATTTAGTTCCTGCAGTAAAGTCTTTTTTAACTAGATTCCTAATGCGTTCAACATCGGCTTGATTGAACTCTTTTTTCAGTAAAGTCTCTTTCATTTTATCTATTCTCCTTTTTTAAGGACGATCCATAAAATTAGATAAATAAAAAGAAAACCGCCAAAAATAGCAATTACCCTCCATAGTACCGGATCGATTCCTGTATGTTTTCCAAGTCCTTCACAAACTCCTCCAATATATCCTCTTTTAGGAAATCTATATAGTTTATTCATAATTATTTCCCTCTACCGGATTTTTTTACTGCGGTGGATCTTTTTACATTTTGTCTATTACCTGTAACATTTTTTGTATTTTGATCTTTTTTGATATTATCATTCAATGATCTACTCGAAAAAAATTTACTACTCATATCCTAGTTTTTTTAATTCTTCAATTACATGATTTACGTCTCCATTTTTACATCTGATAGCTATCCCGCCTTTGGATGCCCATTCATTAATGTTTGATTTTTTATCATCAATAAGAATAGCATCAGGCTGTGCGTACTGTTGCTTATCAGCTGAATATGCAAAGTTTACTTTTGGTTTAGGGTTTAGATTATTTCTAACCCATAAGTTTTTTCCTAATCTAGATTCATTATTTCTAGAAGGGGAAGTTAAAAGATCCGGTTTATATGGTTTTATAAAATTCCAAAGTTGTCTACCTTGAGGCATCCAATCCATTCCTACCCAGAATTTAACTCCTACTTTAACATCTATTAAATTCCAAAACTGTTCAGTACCGTATTGACTTTCGTACTCTTGAGGATTCATTCCAGTGAAGTGGTCAAACCTTGCTTCAAAGTCTGTTAACACTCCATCCATATCGCAGTATATTTTATACTTTGGAAGTTCTTTTTGTTCGGGAAGAGGATAAGCTTCTAATAAGTCTACTAACTTTTTTTTCATAACCTTTGATTTATACCTAATGAAGGTAGTCTTTTATTCCATAATATACGAATTTTTTCGCGGACTTCCAACGATTCTCCTGTTTTTTTCAGGTAGTCATCTACTACATCTGAGAATGGCTTTTTAGACTTTTTGGCTTTAAAATATAAGCCTTGTATCATAGCATCTACTTCCTTAGGTAGGTAGTAATAGTTTTCTTTATCTAGTATACCCTGATCAATCAAGTCTCTTAAATCCTTGTCATCTGGTATGTATTTACCCTGTCTAACATTTTCACCGTCTTGAGTAAGGTGTTCTAATTCATGTCTAACGACATCTTTTAGATCCATAGAGATTTCTTGCCAATCTGGGTCTAGAGGTATATTGAATACTACGTTAATTAAAGGATAAATTTCATCTCCCTCGTCATCAAATCCAGCATTAGCTCCACCGTCAACAGAATAGATATCATCTTTAAATTCGGCGTATACATTAAAATCTACTTCAAATTGAGTAGACTCTATATCAACGTCATCATGTTCTGGGTTGCCTACTCTAATGGTAGTGTTTACATTTTTTCTACCTTCTTCATGTGCTTTTTTTAAAACATCAAAAGCATATCTAGAAAGTACATTAGATATCTTGCCGTACTTGCCTTCTGCCACAACTTCTTGTTTTGGTTTATTTTTAATAGAATCTTCCCAATTGCGAAAAGTTATATTTCCTTTTAAGTAAGCTTCTTTTTCTATCTCTAGTAAATCATCGTCTTCGTTTGTATTACTTGTACCAATATTACCTAACCTGCCTTCTAAGTTCTGCATATGGTGAATCATTTCATGTACAAATGATCTTACGATATCTTTAGGGTGTCTTCCTTCAACGTAAAGAACAACTTCTTGTTTATTTGGATCATAATGAGCTGTTTTACCAAAAAAGTCTGCAGCATTTGCTTCATCTCTAACTGTCTTGACTTCTGGTAGAGGAAGTACTTTCATCTTCTGATCAATCATATACTCTAATATAGAAGCAATATATTTAGTATACTCAGGAACTTCTTCTTTTTCTTCTTGAATTTCTGGCTGTGCAAAATACTCTGTTATGTAGCCGTCAATATTTGATCCAATAATTTCTGCTACGATCTTATCTTTCAAATCAACTAATATACGTAGTATCTCTCCTCTTTCCAACTCTTTAGGAAAAAAGTCTACAATTTTATCTAAATTGCCTGCTAGTATACTTGCTCTAAAATCTGTTGCTCTAACTCCAGAACCTGGTGCTGCTGCTAATGCTAAACCTTGTACGTTAGGTGTATTGGCAAATGTAGTAACTCTTCTTAAGTCTACAAAGTCTTTTTCACCTCTAATTCCAGTTACAGCTACAAATTCTTCGTTTGGATTATCTTTTGCATAATTTTTAGCACCAAACATTGGATTCTGTCCACCGTCTAATATTTCTACATTTCCTAAATGCTTGGCATATATGTTCCAAATAGTTAAAGCTTCTTGTTTGTCTATACCGTTTCTTTCTCCAGCACCTACAAAAACTACAACCTTATCAATATTAGGTTTATCTCCTGCTTCTTTTAAAAATAAGCTTGCGCCTTTTTCTTTATAATCGTCTTTAGAATAGATTGTACCATTATAGGAGCCGTCGAGTAAAGATTTTACTACGTTAAAATGTCCTCTATGAGGTGGTTTAAATGCTCCTGGGTATAATGCTATCATGCTAAAAAGTCCTGTAATGCTTTATCTATTTCTTGTGCAGATGAATGCTTTAATTGTTCTTGAAACTCTGGACTAAATAACATTTCAGCAATATTCTCTAATACTTCTTCTTGTTTTTGATCATTTTTAGCTTTAAGGTCTCTGTATTTCTTTACTGCATCTTTTAGTTTATCTGCACCAGGCCCTACACCATTCTTTTGGAAAGCATCTAAGAACGCTTTCTTGATGGCTCTATCTTCACTATAGTTTCCTTTATCCCAATCAATACCTTGAGTGGCTTTGAAGAATTCGTTTTCTTCTTCTTGAGACATTTCTAATGGCTTTCTAAAAGTAGAACCGTCATCGTCAGGGTTTTTAGAGGTAACCCATCTTTTTAAAAAGTCTGATATTCCTTTAGCACCGTTTTTAGCTGCAGTATCAAATGCCTCTACCTCTGCAGCATACTTACCTTTTCTGTCATTAATGTATAAAGAGAATTGACCACCAGTCATTTTATTGTAGTCTTTAATTAACTGATAGACATTTCTCCAGGTTGAGAATACAGCTGCTTCTGGTACTCTTCTCTCTCTCTTAAAGTTTCCTACGAAAGCATTCATAGGGTGAGTATAGACCATAACCATATAGACATCATAGCCTTTAGTTATAAGTTCTTTAACTTTAGTAGGGTTAGAAGCTGTAGTATCCCAAACAAATGACTGTTTAGTTGTCGAGAGGTCTTCTGCCTCCTTGTCTGCTAGGGCTGCTGCTCTTGATAGGTTGTTGTACGCTTGGTGGTTGGGATCCTCTACGTATTTGTCGGGGTTGACTATTGGGAGTGATCCTAGGTTGAGTTTGTCTAGGAGAGATGACTTCCCTGCTGCTGCTCCTCCTGCCATTACTATTACCTTCGGCCGGCCTTTCGCTTCTAAAATTAGGTCTGTTAAATTGATCATTTCTTTCTAAGTTATTACTTCCTCTTCTTCCTCGAATTATAGTTCTAGGTCTGTTCAGAGGCACTGTTACACTGGGTCCAATATATGGTCTGTTATAAATAGTGCTTCCATACCATCTATAGGGGTTAGAGTAAAAGTAGTAAGGAAAAGCTTGATAAGGGTACCACTGGTTATTCCAATTAAAGCTCCAGTTCTGATAGCTGCCATAACTGTACTCTCTAAGAACTCTATCAATAGAAACTTGTACGGTATCACCAGCAGAGTTAATAGCAAGCAATTTTTCTACTCTTACTCTAGGTTGGGTATTGATTAGATATGTACCACAACCACCTAAAGATAAGAAAATTAATGCAAAGAAAAAACTTTTAATTATATTTTTCATAGTTTTAATGTTGTAGGGTAACTATTATAAATAGGTTCGGTTACTGGGTTTTCTAATTTGTAAAGTTCATAGATCATTTTAAATAATTCAAAATTCTTATCTATTTCGTCTGTTACTTTAATTTGCCAGCCCTTACCTTGGTAAGTTCCTTTCTTAGTTGATTTACTTCTTGTATGAGCTTTTAACCAAAGAATACCTGTGCGGTCTATTTTAATTCCTTTACATTCTTCTAAAGCTTTTGCGTAAGAAGCAAGCTGTAAGTCATAAGATTTATGTAAACTGTTTGAAGTTTTAAGGTCTAATAACCAAACTTCTCCGTCCATTTTAACTACTAAGTCAGCAGTACCTGCGTATTGATGTTCGTCAGACCAAACAAAGTCTTCAGTAGAAATTAATTCTGGTTTATGAGTTCTCCAAAATTCACAGAACTTCAATATCATTTCCCATACTAGTTGAGAATACTTAGCGTTACCGTAATCGTCCATCCACCTAATCTCTTCTCCTTTGATCAATCTTTCTGCAGCTTCGTGAACCTGTGTTCCTTCTTTACCTGCTTTTCTCATAATAAGATCGGCGTTATGCCCAACATCTTTTAACCAAGTTTCGAAAAAAGAATTCTTGGGCATGTATTGGAGTATAGTAGTTACGGATGGATAGTATACTCCTTCGCCTCTCTTGTAAACTCTCCTATCTAGAAAGTTTATTTGTTGTAAGTCTGGATTATAGTCAAGTCGTTTTTTCTCGTTTTGCTCGAGAATATTCATTCCTTGTTTTATCATAATTGTAGTTTATGCCGGAGGAGGGAGTTTAAATTAAATTCCTCGGCTGATTGAATATGGCTAGTAAATGCTCTAAATCCCATCTCAGAAGGATCCTTATCAGGAAGTTCTACTAAGAAAACTCTCTTACCTTGATTTAAGAACTTTTCTGCGATTTCCTGTGCTCTATCTTGAGCATCTATATCTAACGCAATGTAAATTTCTTGTACACCACTTGTTAATATTTTCTTATAGAGTTCATTAGACACGCTTTTACCTAGTAGAGGTACAGCGTTACGTCTAATAGCAATAGCATCAAATACACCCTCACATAAAATTATAGGTGCATTCCAGTTTATTAAATTTTCAAAAAAGATTATGTCTTTGGAAGCTTCTGGGTTCTTATACTTAAAGTAATTGCCATCATAAGATCTCGCAACAAAGAAATTGAGTTGTCCGGATTCAGAAAAACTTGGGATAATAATTCGTCCTCCATATTCTCCAGTTGTACAGTATCCAATGCTATATTTAAGATAATCGATCTCGGTAAGTCCTCTGTCATTTAAATACTTTCTTACAATATTAGCTACTACCGATGTATGTGAAGCGTTATATAATGGTTGATACTCCTTAGGTAGTTCTACTATAGATAGCTGTTGATACTCAACTTCAGAACCTTTCGGAAGGTATTTAAGTATATCTTGAGCAATATCTCTAGGAGTTTTAAGTTGCTTGAGAAGAGAGCGTATAGTACGTCCACGAGTTTGGCATACCCAACACTCCCAAGGATTATGTCCTTGTTCGTTAGTAGCCAAGTTTATTTCAAGCTTTGGCTTTCTATGATTGCAAAAAGGACAGTGAAAAGCATAATTGTCCCTTGCTCTCTTATGACTCTTACCAAGAACTCTCTCGATAGAGCTTAATAGAAAAGTATAATCCATTCGTTAATCCGTAACTATTACTTGTAATATAAGAAAAATATTTCTAAATATCAACTAATTTTAAATGATTTTTTTGATTAATCATTACATTAGAGGGTCTTATATCTAATTCTTCAGGATCTAATCCTAGTCTTTCTGCTTCTGCTTCTGTAGCATCGATCCACTCTTCTGGTATCTCTCCTTTGAAATCTCCTAAGACTTCAAGTTGAATAATACCTAACTTAGGACCTAACGTTTCAGCATCGTAGATGTAAGCAAAGTTGTTTGTTTTTTTACCCTTAAGGATGTGGGCGTGTTCTAATTCTATTTCGTCTGTGGTTACTTTATAGACACGTCCGTTAAGTAAATAAGCTGATCCGTAATCACCTGAACCTAGGTACTTACCGCCTTGATCCTTTATTTTGTCAATTTCTTTTTCAAACTCAGGATTGTAGTAAAGTATTTCTCCTAATATGACGTGTGATAGTCTCATACATTTTAATCTAAACCAGAAGTTCTTCCGGCTTGTCTTTCTTTATCTAACCAAGCTGCTTTACCAGCTGTGTATCTATTCTTATCTGATATAAACCTATCGTCAAGTATTTTAACTTTCTCCCAGTACCCTGCTTCAGCATCTATTCTCAAATTAAAATCTCCATATCTTTTCTCCATAAGTGATTTCCAATACCCTAATTGAGTTTCGGTATAAATTGATGAAGAAGAATCATCCGTGTTAGGAAGATTATACGGGGGTTTACCAAGTGTAGAAGCTAGTACATCCATAGTTAGCTCGCTTAGCTTCACTGTAGCTTGTCTAGGTCCTGGTTCTTCGTTAAGAATAATATCTGAAAGCTTCATTATAAATCAGGTTATGTTATCCATTAATAAATAGTTTATAAAAGACTATTCTCACTGACTTGATTAAATTTGAACGATATACCTGTAGGTCCATTTTCTAAACTTTTCTTCTCAGCTGATGATATGTACTCTTTAAAACCAGGTGCTACATTTTCGTATAACCCATCATAGTGCCTTGTATCATAATCTTCCCAATCAGGTTGAGTTGTACTGCCCCAGATTCTATTAGGATGATTAAATGGCATAAATCTTGTATGAAGTATATGAGAGTGTTGTCTGATATATGACCAATTTGGACTAAAATATCTTTTATCGTTATAGCATACTATGTCTATAAAAACGTCTGCAGGGTGAGTGATTTGATAAGAGCATTTTAAAAGCTCTAAAAGCATACTATGATTAACCATATAGGCATGTGCACCAAACCCTTGCCATGGGTCAGGTATCTTAATATGTTTATTATAGTAGTTACCTGATACTTTTTCAGAAGCTCTACCCCACCAAAAACAGTCTACTGAGTTTCTTTCAATAAACTTTAATACCTTTCTAAACTCTCCGTTAGTAAAAGCTTCTTTAGTAAAATGTTCAGTTGGAATAGCGTCATCTTCCATAATTAGGAAGTAGCTAGTTTCGGTAATTCTTTCTTGAGTTTTTAAAATATGCTCCCATACAGATCTATGAGATAAGAAGCAACCTAATATATTTTTCGATATTGCTCCTTCACCGCACCAAAACTCTTTTAAACGTTCTTCTTTTATTAATGCATCTACATCGATATCATCACCCATAATAGCATCAACAAACTTGTAGCTAAAGTCATCAAATATGCCCCAGCTATCTACGAAACGTTTTCTTCTCTCTAAATTTTTAGGATCACTTATAACGTATATACCTTGGGCGCCAAATTCATGTACGCTCGGTTTCATTTTTATTTTCCTTGTCCTCTATACGGCTTAACGTAATTTTTAGACCCTTTGTTGCTAGATTGTTTTGTTTTAGCATGTACGCCTGGTCTTGATACTTTAGATTTTACTCTGTAGGTATTGAATTGAATACCTTTTGTTGATTTTGCTGCCATTTACAACTTTGTGATTTTAACTTTTAAATTACCTGTTCCTTTTATAAGACGGTGATACGTCTCTTTAGGAATAAATAGCTTATCAATAAAGACCGGGAATTCGTTATCCAATTGAAACTTCCAATCAGTCTCATGCAGGGCTTCGACTATTCTGTCTTCCCTGTCTCTATGCCATACTAATTCTATAGGGGAAATATCTTGAGAGAATTCTCTGATAACAAAACCGTCTTGCTCTTCTTCTTTATAAGGTCGCATTTAATTTAATTAAAACCGAGTTATTATGCTTTAAAAGCTTTAATAATTTATTTTGAGACTTTTTACGTTTACCGTACTTAGTTCTCTGCGGGGATGAGTGTTGACCTCTTGCCATTACCAGTATCCTGAGAAGTTAGAACTACCGCCTAATGATTTCCAGTAACGTCCGATGTTACAAGACCAGTAGCCAGCTTTTGTTTTATCTTTCTTAGTATCACATTTATGTCTTGCAGCAAATGAAGCTCTTGCTCCTTTTTGTTTAAATTTAACTGAAAGACCAGTATCACCAAATGATACTTTCTGTACATTTCCTTTTTTATTCTTTACGTAAACGTAGAATTTTTTAGAGCCTCCTCTTTTAGGTTTATTTAACTGAACCTTTTTACCTTGGTATTCAGATTCGTTCATATACCCTACTGAGGCTTTTAATAAGTCAAATCCAGAATAATCAAAAGATTCGTTATTCACTTTAACTGCTTTTCTGAATCTGTCCATATCGATTTGGCCACCAATTGATTCGACTAACTCTTTTACTAGATCATAATCGATCATTTCCTCAATAGAGGCTGCTTCGTCAATTGTATCCTCGTTCTCAATCATTTCATCAATTAGAGCGCCAATTTCGAATAGTGGATTATATTTTGTAGAGACCATTGGAAGATCTAAAGGAACTTTCATACCGTTGTAATCTCCGTACTCTCCGATGTCAGTGGTTTCTAAAAGGTCTTCATCTTGCTCATTAAGTGTGATATAACCGTCTCTCCACGCTTGTCTTGCCTCAGCGAATAACTGTATAAAGGCATCAGAGCTATAACGGTAGACATTCTCAGATAAGGTGAGACCATTGTCTAAATGGTACTGTAGTGATGGTAGTCCAACTATTTCTCTTAACTGTATCATAATTAATCTTCTGGTATAAAATCTTTCCTGTAAAATTTACCAAGTACGTTATCATTAATGTAATTGGTTCTATTCTCTAGTACTTCATTTATAAATAGGTGTTTACATTCAAAATACGTTAAAAGCTTTTTATTTGGTACAAAATCTAATATTCTACGCTCAAAATCTTCACGTAGATCTTTTGATTCTTTTACTAACTTTATAATTTGTGGATGGGATCCATAATAATCTTTCCAATCTGATTCTGTTACCACTTTTTCTTTTAAAGGAGTTCTTCCTCCAATCCCATTTGCCTTTCTTTCCTCTCTCAAGGCTTCAAGGGCTCTTTTTCCAAGTCTTTTGTTTCGCTCAAAGAATAGTACTTTTTTTCCTATATACTTTAAGCCGGTTGGCTTATGTAATGTTTCGTAAATAAAACCATAAGTGCCTTGCGGCATGTCTGAAATATCTGTTATAAGCCTACCCTGAAAAGACCAGGTAGGTAGTGTTGGCATGTTCATATGTTTAGGTTTGTGTCGCTAGAGCTTACTTTTAAGCTCATCAATCTGAAGTTGCTGCTCTTTAACAGCTTGTATTAATAACGCGACTATTTTTTCATAACGTACTGCTTTATATCCATTATCTCTTTCTGCTACTACTTCTGGCAGCACTTTTTCAATTTCTTGAGCAATAACACCAACATCGTGACCGCTATGCTCAGAATTACCATTCCAGTCAAATTCATATCCTCCAATTTGATTTATTTTAACTAATGCATCAGCTATAGGTGTAACATTATCTTTTAACCTAGAGTCAGATGTATGGTATGCAGTGATATCTCCTGTAACGTTGACTGATCCAGAAACGGTTAAGTTAGTTCCTACTGTTGTAAGACCGGCTTTAGTCTGGAATAAAAGTTTGTCGTAGGCTGCTCCATAAGCATAATAATCTCCGTCTCCAGAAATTACTGAGAATGAATCACTAGTATCATTGTCTCTAACACCAACTACTACGTGTCCGTTGGCTTGTCCTTCGATTATTGTACCGAAATTAGATCCGTTAACTAATCCTACGATATCAGTATTGGCAGATGTATAGTTAGTTAACTCTGTGCTACCAATAGTAAGAGTAGTTCCGTCAAATGTTAAATTAGCTTCACCATTGAGTGTACTATCACCATTAGCAGTTAATATTCTATTATTAGCATCATTATTAATTGTAATAGTGCCTGCAGTTAAAGCTGCTAAAGAAGAAGATACGGAAGTAAATCCGTTTAAAGTTAAATCAACAAATGTAGGGCTATCTGCTGTTTGTAGTCCGGTATCAATATTTCCTCCCGATACTCCGTTAGTGGTTAGTCTAACTGTACCTTGGTTAGGAGAAGATAAAACTGATCCAGAAACTACAGATGCTGGTAATAATTTCTTAACTTGAACTGATCCAGAAACTACAGATGCTGGTAATAAGCTCTTAACTTGAATTGAAGAAGAAACTATACCAGTAGGTATGTTCTGTAAATCATTATAGTCTGTTGATAGAGCTCCAATAGTTGTATTGATACTTGCTAACGAAGCTGATACACTACCCCATTGGTTAATTCTAACATCAGAACCAGTTATTGCTTGTTGTGTGACAATACTACCGGTAAAGATATGTTTGTCTGATGCTGCATCACCAAAGATGTTTGAACCTGAGTTGTATAAAATAGAAGAGCTTACATAGGTAGTATTTATTTCAACTGCATTAATTCTACCTGTTACCGTTAAGTCTCCTGTAAATGTATCTGTTGTATTAAGTAGGTATGTAGCTGCTGCTGAAGCACTATTAGCGGTTATGTCTGCTGCAAGTGAAGCGCTGTTGGCTACTATGTCTGCTGCAAGGGAAGCTGAAGCATCGGTAGAAAATCTTAAATTAGAGGCAAAAGAAGCAGAAACACTTCCCCATCCGTCTATGTAAGCATCTGACCCTGTTATACTTCCTTCTACTTCTAAACTACCAGTAAAGGCATGCGTATCATCAAATGAGTTTCCAAACTTAGTTGAACCTGAGTCAAATACTATAGAAGCATTATTGAACTCAGTTCTCATTTCTTGAGCAGTAACTGTACCTGTTACAACTAAATCTCCATCTATTGTTGCATTTCCTACGTTATAAAAAGAACCAGTATTTTTTAATGCTGATTGTCTATAGTCATATAAAAAGTTAGCAGAAGAAGAAACTAAGGCATTAGCACCTGATGGTTCGTTACCTTCTTTAAATTGAATATGGTAATCGTATCCAGCAGGAGGAGCAATAGGTAGTTGAATCTCGTTATTAAGAGAAGCGGAAGTATATAAATAAATTGATGTTCCGCTATATGAAGCAGAATAGAAAAAGGATCTAAAGTTGTTATCTAACTCTAGGTGTGTTAATGCTTGTCCTTTATCTCCTCTTAATTTGATTGCCATCTTACTTTTCTAATTTAGATATTCTTTCTTCTAAATCCATTATAATGCTATTTTGTTCATTAATAGCTTCAACTAGAAGAGGAACAATTTTAGAGTAGTCTACAGAAAGGTATGAATTATTATCTTCCGAAACAACTTCTGGAAGGACTTTCTGTACGTTTTGGGCTATTACCCCGACCTGTCTTTCTGGTTGATCTTTCCAATTAAAGTATACTCCTTCTATCTGTCCTACTCTCGATAATGCATTGTCTATAGGATAAATATTTTCTTTTAACCTTTCGTCAGAGTTTGATAGTAAACCATCGGATGCTCTAATACTACCGGAAACTTCTAGGTTATAGGTTAAATTTTCTACTGATGTATTAATACCTACTTTAGAGCCGCTATAAATGAAGTCTGCTGCTCCTGCTAGGTTATTGTTATTATTGTACTGTACATTCCATACAGTTCCCGCAACAGTACCTACTGATAAAGGAATTCTATGTGAAGATTGGTTTACAGGGACGTTTAAACTACTCGTATAGTGTAGGTATAGGTCGCTACCAGCAATAGAGCTCGAGTAATAGAATGAACCTAAGTTCGTATCCATTTCGGCGTACGTTAATGCTTGTCCCTTATTTGCTCTAAATTTTATCATTATAGGTCTAATTTTACAACAAATGTCATGTCACTGTTTTGGGTTTTCTGAATCGGTCTATTTGTCTTTGCAATTGCTATTAATTCATTTGCATCATTATATAGTCCTATCGAAGTTACATAAGGCGAGAACATACTTCCTGTTACGTTGCTCGCTATCACCCCATTTGAGCCTGTCTGTGCTGATGGGTTGTATGTAAAATTCATTTCAGAATCTTTAACCTTACAATGAACGTTATATGTATAAATAGGTTGGTTTGATTTCCATCGCAGTATATGTCTAGAATAAGTACTTAAATATCTAGCAACGTCTGTGTCTGTTATTATGGCCAGCCCTTGATTATAAATAATATCGCCAACAATTTTTTTAGGTTCTGTATAATTAAATTCTGACCCAGAAAAAATTAATCCTCCGTTACCGTCATCAACTATTTCTATACGCTGTTGGCCTCTATCAATATCAGTATAGTCTTCCTCTACGTATGAATCTTCATTTGCTAGATAATCATCTGTATCTATAGGATTAGAACTATACCAGTAGTTGGGATGTTCTATAAATTGATCCTCTCCTGAGAATCTATCTTGACAATATCCGTCAATTACAAATTCATCGTAGTCAGTTTCAAATAGAGGTTTAAATTCAAAAGTTTTAGGTACTACAAAAGTACCAAATACGTCTCTAGGTATTGATATAACTCCTACTTCAGATTTAATATCTCTAGCGCCGCTAACTGTTAATGTAGTTTGAAGAGATAAATCTCTAGAACCACTAAACACGCCTGCACCAATACCATCGGCGTAGTAGCCGTGGTTGATGCTATCGTATACAAGTTTCTCGTATCTGTTATTACGTAAGTCAGAGGGATAGGGGAAGCCTGGTGTAGAACCAGAAAAGCCCCTAAGTGTTTCTATGTTATAGGTAGTTAATAAACTTCCACTAGCAACCCACTGTTTACGTGCAGAGTAATCAGAAACATATACGTCTTGACGATTCAGTTTTTTGAAGGCGCTCATTCATTAATAATCAAGCTTAACTCTTACTAATGCCTCTTTTGTAAAGTCCTTTAATAAAGGTCTAGAAAGCTTAGCAACAGCAAGTAGGTCGTTGTTATCATTATACAGTCCAACTGCAGTAACATATGATTGAGGTGAATCAATCATAACAGAGTGTCTTATTTCTCCTGATCCTGTAATTAGAGATGGGTTTGTTGAGTAGTTAAATTCTCCGTTTCTTGCTCTAACAAATACGAAGTTAGAAGAAATAGTTTCTTCTGATTGAATTCTAAAGCCTCCTCCTCTTCTAAATAAATCGTATCCTTGTTGTAGGTTACTCTTACTTCCTGAGTAAATAATTCTGTTGGATAATTCGTTAGCTTCAAATCTAAGACCACCACTCACAGGTGATTCGTTTAAAGCATTTACGTTTAGTAATACTACTCCGATATCAGGTAGTATCTTTCCGTAAGAACCTTTCGATACTGTATATCCATTATTATTTAAAGAAGTATTGACTACTCCTAATGAACCGGAAACTAATTCGTAAACTCTACCAGCATCTGTAAACGTTACAGTACTAGCTACCTGACTGTTGTCAGTAAGTGTTCTGCTGTAAATTCTTCCGTTACTTGCAGAATGTTCTAGAGTCAAGGTTAGTGTACCAGGTAAAAGTTTTTCTTTAAATCTAGCTCTCTCAATACTGATAGCATAAAATTGTTCAGAAGCTACTCCTCCAAATACGAAATCAGAATCTTCATCTCCTAGAATTAATGATCTATATTGACCATAAATTGTAGAAGAAGGAGTTTTACCAGGAACGTTAGGGTTATAGTACAAGCTACCAGATCCTTTTTTATGACCATATGCTAGAGAGAATTGTACTCTAGCTTCGTCAAGTGCTGAGCCTGTTTGAAAAACATCGTAGTAATAGTCACCGGATGAACCTCCGGTTTGTGTTGATGATGTATAGAAGCCTGTTAGAGTAGTCTTATTACCTGTCCATACTGGTGTAGAGACTGACTCTGCACTTACTACTACATCTTCTGCATCGAATCTTTTAAATGACATGATTAGTTAGTTTTAGTTATGGTTACAGGAATAGTTAATCTAGCTCCAGAATCTCTACCAACTACTGTTAAGGTTGTCTGTAATCTGACTCTTGAACCAAATAATGTATTAACAGTTGTTGCAGTCAAGTTGACTGATGTTCCAATTACAGTCTTAGAAACATTAGTTCCAATAGTAGTTGTAGTATTAAGTCTTTCAGCTTCTTCTGT